>Ga0316608_1000505_pt1 | contig 18159 bp, 22 predicted proteins | sample MIS2016152B_MG_FD_207673 | JGI IMG/M metagenome (GOLD analysis project Ga0316608, IMG submission 207673) | Microbial mat bacterial communities from Middle Island sinkhole, Lake Huron, Michigan, United States - MIS.2016.152B | ecosystem: Environmental > Aquatic > Freshwater > Lake > Sediment...
GGCTTGCCGCCTAATTTTGGGAAGTAAAGGGAGCCGACTGTCACTAAGAATATGGTATAACCAACGGCTTGCAAAAGATAAAGTCGCTCTCTGTAGCCAAATAGTGCTTTGAGGAGGATTCCGGGAAATTGTCGCTCGGGCAAAATTGTCGCTGCATTCCAGACCATCGGGCCTAAAATACAAGAGTGGAGTTGTGAAGTGCGATCGAAATAAACACAAATCCCTGCATAGTTGGTATCTGTCTGGGACAAAATGGCAGCAGCTTGGTCAAAATGTTTGAGTGCAGAGACTGCTAAACCGGCGACAATTAACAGCAACAAAATTCCCATAAACTTGAAAAACTGGCGGATCTCAATTTTGACACCCCACTTGAAGATTAGCGCGCCAATGATTGCAGCCCCAAGCAAACCGCCCAAAGCACCTAAAGCCGGAGTGAAACCTTGTTGAAATTGAGCGCTGACAAATATAACTGTTTCAAAACCTTCGCGAAGTACGGCGATAAAAATTAAGCCGAATACGCCCCAGCCAGCATTAGTATTTTCTTTCAAAGCTGCTGTAACGGCTCCTTCCACTTCAGCTTTGAGAAAGCGAGCTTGCTGAGTCATCCAAATGAGCATCCAGCTTAGCATTACTATGGCAAAAATTCCTAGACAACCTTCGAGCAATTGCTTGATTACTGGTGCGTAAGGCTGATTGGATGTTGAGAGTGCGTGGAGCAACTGATTGAATAATGCACCTACAAAAGCGCTAGCAGCAATGCCGGCTCCGATACCTGTATAAACCCAAGAATTGAGGTGACTTTGCTCGGCTTTTTTTAAGCAAGCTAGGACGATTCCGACGACTAGGGCGGCTTCTACGCCTTCGCGGAGGGTAATTACAAAAGTTGGTATGGCTTCAGTAAAGTTCATTTAGGGGCATGGGGCATGGGGCATGGGGCATGGGGCATTGGGCCTTGGGTATTGGAGGGAAAAGGGAAAAGGTAGAATTTTTCATTCCTTCTTTCTTCTTCCTTCTTCCTCCTTCCTTCTTCCTTCGACTAAATCAACTATAATCCCGCAGCATTTTTTTGAGTTCTACTTGGTGCAATTCTTCTTGTCCAATTAGGGTGCGGGCGTATTCTTCCAAATAAACGCTGGCATCTGTCACGACTTCAAGTAATGATTTGTACTTGTCGAGGGCTTTTTTCTCGTGATTTAAGCTTTCTTCTAACAAGTCTTTGATCGAGTGTTTGTAGGTTTCTTCTATGGGAGCAATTTTCTGGCTGGGATGTCCGTCTAAACCTGTTAAAATTTCTCCGGCTTGTTGGGCGTGGAGTAGGGATTCGGTTGCTTGTGCTTGAAAAAACTGCACGATGGGAATCCGGTTTGGTCCTGTCACCATGAGTGCATAGTGGGTGTAGCGCACGACTCCTGCTAGTTCCCATTCCATGATGGTGCATAGCAGTTCTTGGGTTTTTTTCTCGTCGAGTTCTTTCATTGCTGTTTTCGTTCTAAGATGCAGTCAAGAGCAGTTGCTATAATAATATCACATTTTTTAATTTAATAGCAATTTGGAAAATTTTTATTTGATCGGCTGCTAGATCTAGCATTCCCCAAGCTAGTGAGGTATAATTAGAGAGCGATCGCCTACCCTCAACAAAAGTCTTAATTGGTCGTTCAATTGTTGTTAATTTAGCATTAGTTCGCCATAGGTACTCGCTCTCCTCAAGGTCAAAGAGCCTATGGCGATCGCCCTAACAAAAGGGGTAAGAACGTCTCTATTATTGGCGCTGTGGAGTCTCAAGGATCTCCAAACTTTGACTTGGAACGATCGGGGAACAGCAATGACGCTGGGATATTGGGGAGTCGGAGACGTACTGGGTCAGTCGCTGTCAGGGGTGCAGCCCGATCAAATGGAATGCAAAACTCATTCAGAAATAAAGGAAATTTTTTAACCGCAGATGCACGCAGATAACCGTAGATACTTTTTGGGTATCTGCGTTTGTACTTCGACTGATTATTTAAGTCGTCACCAATGCCTTCAACAGATAAGCGCGGGTTCCTGTTTGGGTTACGCCCTTGGCATCTTTGTAGGTGTAACTTCCGTAGGCAGAAATATCGCCAAAGTTATTGATGCCCGTAGCGTTAGTTAATGTCACGTTTGAGCCACCAAAGGTCGGAGTTGTGAGTGTCAGATTGTTCAAGTCTTTGATTACACCGTTGTTCCAGACAAAAGCGCGGTTTTGACCGATCGCATTCTGGGAGGCACCCACTACTTGACCGAATTGGTTGATGCCAGCGGTGGAACCGATTGCACCGCCAAGGCTGCCGATGTTGATTTTTTGACCGTTTTGCAACAGGAAGGGTGAACTTGTGGCTGTAGCACCAGTGCCACCGCTAGTATTACCGATGATTTGACCGCTATCGTTGATGTCGCGGAGAATGGCTTGTTCTGCCCCAAAGGTGCCGAGGTTGGTGAGTTTGTATTTACCGTCTGTGCCTTTTTCCCACAATGCCGCAGAGTTGACGGTTTTGTCGTTGAATCCGTCACTGTCAATTTGTCCGACGATCGCACCTTTATTGTTAATTCCATTTGCGTTAGCGCTGTTACCGTTCAAATCTGGCAGGGGGTTGATGAAACCCTGGTCCACAGAAATTGCGCGGATGCTAACGGGGGTTGTTCCGCTAGCCTGCGTAGATGTGGCGGCCAGCCATTTGGTTTTGGTTGTTGATGTCGTAGAAGTAGGTTTCAACACCGCCCAAGTCAGTGATTTGTAGTTCGTAGTCGCCGCCATCTTTCTTTTGCCACAGCAAGCCGCGGTCTGTGGGTCGGCCGGCGAATTCATCGCTTGTACCGGCGATCGTACCTAAATCGTTGATGGCCGCGGTAAAGCCACCACCACCTCGCTGAGTAACCTCTTTTCCGGTATTTTCACCGACACCGTTTTTTACGCCGGTGCTAGTCAGCGGCTTGAATTCCCCGTTTTCCCAAATAAACCCTTGGTTGCGGAAGCCAGTACCAAGGACTTCGGTGGTTTGGGAACGACCAACTATTTGTCCTTTGTCGTTAATGTTGTTAGCTTGCGTGGCATTGCCTGTAGGGGCGATCGAACCTAGGTCAATAGCCTGGTAGCGGTACAGGGGGATCTCATTGGAAAGAACAGCTTTTTGCACTCCTGTAACTACGTCTTTGATGGTTGCCAACAAGTCATCTCCGGCTTTGACGAGGGTGCTGCCCATTTCGGTGACAAAGGAAATGGATTTACCGACGAGGCTGCCGCCTAAGCGCAGTTTATCGGCGATCGCATTAAATCCAAACACAGTAACGGAACCAACGCCTGCTTCGAGAATGATTTGATCGTTACCATTGCCGACAGAAACTGCATCGTTGCCAGTTCCCGGTTTGATGAAGTTATTGCCATCGCCTGCGTTGATGTTGTCATCACCAGCGCCGGTATAGATTTGGTCGTCGCCGCCACCTGCGGTGACGAAATCGTTGCCGCTACCTGTGACAACGCGGTTGTTGCCTTTGCCTGCAAAGACGCGGTTGTTGCCTTCTGAGGCATTGATGATGTCATTGCCTTCTTTGCCGTAGATGGTATCATCGTCGGGACTGCCGGTGATGATTTTATCGCCTTCGCTAGCAAAGATGGTGGTTGCTGCTTCTGAGGCATTGATGATGTCTTTGCCTGTGTCTGCAAAAAGTGTGCCACTGCCGTCGCCTATAATTAGGCTGTCATTATTTTGGAATTTAATTTCGCTAGCGGTTCTTTCTGGATTGAGACTGCTGGGTGAGCCGATCGACTTTGACAACTGAGCATCCAACCGTGATAAGTCACTGGATATTCCTAAGTCTGCTATTGCAGTATTGGGAAATAGGGGAGATGATGTATTCAACAAGTTATCGGAAACCATTGGGAACTCCTTTGATATTTACGTTTTGGTAGTATTTGAGCGCGTGTAAAACTACACCCTGAAGTCTGACTTGGGGAGCAATATTGATGCCATAATCTCGAAAAAAACCTGACGAGAATTGAGTCGATTTATTAGCAAATCAACAATAATGAACCTGGAATATTTTTGTCGGTAAGTTGACCGCAAAATTCTCGGCCCATAGCACAGACATCTTGCCTGTGAGTTGCCGAATGCAAGCTCGGAACGCCACAAGTGACAACCTGTCGGATACTTACCTGGATACGATACAAACCAGGGCAAACGCATCTAATTTGTAAGTTTTCCCGCAAGCGCATTGTTTAGCTTTCACAAGCGCTATCTGCGGGTCAAGCTATGTCAATGTCAGAAAGTAATGTCGATCGGTCGATCGCAACCAGCCTTCTCTCTGACACACTCGGATTATCTTCTCAGTCAAAAGACTGGAAGAATCACGTATCTGCAATTACGTTTAATTGTCTTGCCCCAATTAATCTAGACGATGTAGATTGTAAGCTTATTGCTAATAAAAGTCAACTAACTTGGAACAAATTTTTACTTGATGACTTACAACAATCTCTCAAAGCCTTGATAAATAAAGATTTTTAGGCTAAATTTTGCTATCAAATGTTCTCTTTAATAAGAAAAATTATTTAAATTTGATTAATAAAATTAGCTGCTTGACAAGTTGGGCTTATGATTCTTGTCGCAAGTAACTAATACCATTTTCATAAAGTCCTACTACAGATGTAGTTCTTAGCCCCCCCCTTGGTAAGGGGGGGGTTGGGGGGGGTAGATATGTAGCGCTACTTTATGAAATTGGTATAAGGAACTTAGCGATGGTTCATGCTGCGATTTACGATGCGGCAAATGCTGTTTCTAAAACTCAAAAAGTATACAAAGTTGCAGTACAAGCACCCGCCGGTGCCTCAGCCCAAGCAGCAGCAGTAGCACACCGCGTGTTAGCAAATTTGTACCCAAAACAAACAGCAACTTTAGATGCGGCAAAAACAGCATCTTTGGCGGCAATAGCTGAAGGGAAATCAAAAACAGACGGCGTGCAATTGGGAGAATTTGTGAGGAATTTGGGCAAGTACGTTGTGGAGAAGTTTTAGTTATGTAGGGTGCGCGGAAGCGCACCTTACTGATAATGACTAATATTAGTTTGACGGGTTAACTTCCAATACTCCGCTAGGAGCAAATACCACTGTCAACTTGGCGAATGGTGTTGCACTGCTCCTAGTAGTTTCGGCAGACTTCAGCAGATTTGGCAGGGGAGTTTCTTGGGTGAAATCCTTGGCAGGCTGGTTGAGTGGCTCGAAATTGGCGATCGCCCCGTCTTGACTTGCACTGACTCGATAGACTAGATTTTGAGTGAACGTGGGGCTAGTTTTCCAAGTCTGATTTATGCGATCGTACACTTTGAGAGCTAACTCATCTAGTTTAGTGCGATCGGTAATTTCTGCTGTTTTCTTTGTATCCACCGCCGGAACTTCTGGCTTAGATGCGGATACAGGTAAACCTGGGACAGGCTGATCCTTCAGAATACTTACACTAGCGAGTTCAGAAGACTGATTAGCGACAGTGGTAACATCTTTTGCTGGTGTGTCAGCAGGATTTTTTCCCTCAATTGTCAAAGACTTGATGTGAGAACCAAGAAACTTTTTTTCTTGACTAACGCGCCACATTGCAATGGGATAAGTCACAAAGAAAAGAGTCAAAACTCCAACGCCAACCCAAACTATTTTGTGCATCTCCCTGGCTGGGAGTGGCTTATTTTTCGTTTCCATCATCAAACCTCACATTAATTAAGTTAACGGCAAATAGGGGAATAGAGGATGCCAGGACATAGCTGTCGCAGCAACTAACAAAGAAAACATCCAGAAAAATATGGTGTGGCTTTTAATGTTCTTATTTTTCCAAAGAGTGTGGAGAATTGGCCAACTGACAAGCCAGCCCACAAGCAACATCGTTTCTTTACCGGTGTAACTGCCGATGTTGCCCCACAATTCATCATTAGTCTTGCTTCCCGGAATCCAACTACCGAGATTCCAAAGCCATTCGTTTGTAGCTTTGGATGTGTCCCCTAAATGGTGACTCACCATCATCGTAAAACAACCAATTGCAGCACTAATTATTGCTGCTGCTGCGGGGCCGGAAACGTTAGGGGCTGTTTCTGCTCCTTCAGATAAACCGTTGGGAAATTGTTTTAATTTGCTCCAGAATTTTCCGTAGAAAGGTTCATTATCCGCATGATTTTGGCGGGATAATTGTCTGGTCATTGGAAAAATCTCCTATTACTATGGGTATGGTGCGTCGCTGCCAGATTTTAGTCACAGGCAAGTAGATTATTGAAGGCGACGCATCCTACAGTATCTACAAGACCTGGCATTATGTAATAACGGATGTTGAGTGTTCTGGATATAACTAAAGAGCTTGAATTTTAGCAACACCAAGCCCGCTCACCATGCCGCCCATTGCAAAAAACATGATTGCCATCAAAGCTACGCAGGTTGCGGTTAAAACTGGGCGGTTTTGCTTGTCTAAAATTGAGTCGCCATAGTTCCAAAAAATCCACGCACAAGCTACTGCTAAAGGCAAGGTAAACAGCACGCTAAATTCGTGATATTCCATCAAAACGTACTGCACTAAAGGCGAGTTTTCTTTCAGCAAAGCGCGAGCTCCGCCGAAATCTATGCCTGCCCTGTACCGCATATAAGCCCAGTTACCAGTAGCGATGGCCAAAAAACTCAAAAGGCTTGACCAAAAAGCTAACGTGCGCATTTGCGGCAGGATTTTTCCAGAGCCCCGCAGCAAGGGAAAAGCTAAATGTCCCGTGTAAACCATCACTACCATTGCCAACATTGCACCCATGCCGTGAATGGTTCCCATCAACCGCTGCCAATGACTCGGATGCAGCAGGTTAACTAAAGGTAAAAACATAAACATCCCGGCGGATAAAAAGCTCAGTCCGTAGATGGTAACTTGAGCGATATCTAGTTGTCTGGGAAATTCTGATGTAACTAAATCGGTAGTTGAGTCTGGTGTTGAGTGTTGTACCACTGGCAAAGCTCCTGATGTGTGGATGGTTCTGGAAGTTATTTGAGAATAGTTGCATTAGTGTTTTGAGTTTCTTGAGAATATAGGCAGCGCGGGAAGAGCCGATCGCACATTCGCCCGATCGACAACCGCAAAAATACGGCTCAAACCAAATCTACTAGCAATAAGATCTGGCTTTTGAGTTAGAAAACACCGAAAACTCTTGCTTTTACTAGACTAGGTGGCAATTTCACCGCTTTTTTGAGCTAGAACTTAATGCAACTAATTATCAATAGTTTAGGATAAAACCAATGATGGGCTTTCAGTTTTTTCTTTATATTTTCTTAATATTTTTGTATAAACCTGACATTTGCTGGATTTTACTGTTGAGCAAAACGCAGCTTATTGAAAATACTTATCAAAAATCTCAAAATCTACTGAATTTTTTTGAGATCAGTCTTCCGAGGGGGAGTATCCGATTGGGATGCGTGAATTATTCAATCTAAAATCCAAAATCTCAAATCTCAAATCTCAAATCCCCCCATAGGGGATTGTAAAGTTTTGTAAAAGATAGTTGACTAAAGGGTTAGGAGTTCTCGCGTTTAGGATACATCAATGCACATACCTGATGGCTTTCTTTCACCGCCCGTAGCCGTAGCTACCGGCATAGCAAGTGCAGCAGTAATTGCAGTTGCCCTAAATCGAACGCGCGAAAGTCTTGGGCTGCGACAAGCCCCAATCATGGGTTTAACCACAGCTTTCGTGTTTGCAGCCCAGATGATTAACTTTCCCGTAGCAGGCGGCACCAGCGGGCACTTGTTAGGAGGCGCGCTAGCATCTGTGGTTTTGGGGAGCCCTTGGGCGGCAACTCTGGCGATGAGCACGGTTTTTATAATTCAGAGCGTCTTGTTTGCCGATGGGGGCATCACCGCCCTGGGAGCCAATATTTTTAATATGGGGCTAGTCGGAATTTGGGTGGGCTGGTGGCTGTTGCAGCCATTGCAGCAACTGTTAGGAGGTTCCAGAAATCGTTTGCCGCTAGCTGCGGGGATGGCAGCCGGACTCAGCGTTGTTGCTGCTGCGATTTGTGTGGCGATCGAATTGGCAATTTCTGGAACAGTAGCACTTAATATCGCATTGCCAGCAATGGTAGGTGTTCATATTTTAATCGGCATTGGCGAAGGGCTAATTACAGGCGGTGTTTTAACTTATCTGGTGAAAGTGCGGCCCGATTTGTTACCAGGAGAACAGCCAAGATTGCAGAAATGGCTAGTGCCAGTAATTGGAGTTTTATTAATTAGTGGCGTGCTGTCTTTGTTTGCTTCAAGTTGGCCTGATGGGTTAGAAGCTGTAGCAGAACAATATGGTTTTAAAGATAAAGAAGCTGTGGCGATTGAAAATCCAACTCCTTTTGCAGATTACGGTGTTAAAGGATTAGAAGAACAGCCGATAGGTACTAGCATTGCTGGACTTTTAGGCTCGGCGGTGAGTTTCGGCGCGGCTTTTGGGATTGCTCAGTTGGTAAAACCTAAAGATGCTTAAATTCTCCATACCTTTTCGATTGCGACTGTCTCTCACAATTGTGATTGGGATTGGTTTTATGAAGACAGGTGCTTGGCTGTGGCTGGGCATCTATGGGGCGATCGCACTTGTGTGGTCATTGTGGCTGAGAGCGCCGCTGCGAACCCTAGTACAACTGTTAGGAGCAGAATTAATTTTCCTGTCCTTATTAGTGCTGCCGCAAGGTTGGGAACGGGCCAGTTTTTTGTTGATACGTTCCCTAATTTGTCTGCTAATTATGAACAGTTTTCTGCTAACTTTGCCGCCGCACAGTTTCGGAATAGCCCTCAAAGGATTGCCGCTACCAGCAGGCTTACAAGAGATTGTGCTGTTAGCGGGACAATACTTAGAAATCTTGCTAGCCGAAGTCAGCCGCATGAAAAGATCAGCTCAACTAAGAGGCTTATCGGGTACGGGTGGATGGCTGCGCTACGCTAGTGCTTCGATGATCGGAGCGCTTTATTTGCGAAGTCTCGATCGGGCGGAGAGAGTACACGCAGCCATGCTAATTCGTGGCTATAAAGGAAGTTTGCCAACCGACTCAAAATCAACACCAAAAGAGCGACTCTGGCTGACAGTAACAATTTTAACCGCAGCCGGATTAACAATAGCGTCTTACGCTAATTGGTAACTTTTTGCAGAATCCCTTCCCCTTTCCTCTCTGCGCTCTCTGCGCTCTCTGCGGTGAAAAACTCTTAATCCTAAAATCAAGGCAAATAAAAATTGACTAATCTCAAAGTGATACCAACCATCGAAGTAGAAAAATTAGTATTCGGATATCCCGAACAAAAACCAATATTACGGGGAATTTCTTTTACCTTGCAACCCGGAGAAAGAGTTGCTTTACTAGGTTTAACCGGTGCGGGAAAAAGCACTTTGCTAGAAAACTTAATTGGCTTAAAAATACCTCAATCCGGCGAGATTAGAGTGCAGGGAAAAAAGTTGGAACAGGGGAATTTATCGCAAGTAAGGAGGCAGATTGGATTTTGCTTTCAAGATGCAAATGACCAGCTATTTATGCCGACTATTTTAGAGGATGTAATGTTCGGGCCGCGCAATTATGGGATGCCACTGGGAGTGGCGCGCGATCGAGCTTTGTCTCTTTTAGCAGAATTTGGTTTAGTCGAATTTGCCAACCGTTCGGCGCACGAGCTTTCTGGGGGTCAGAGAAGGTTAGCAGCATTAGCGGCAATTTTAGCATTAGAGCCGGCAATTTTGATTTTGGATGAGCCGACAAGTGGACTAGATCCTTCGTGGCGCAGGCATTTGGCTAAGGTTTTGTCGCAATTGCCGATCGAGGTAATTTTGCTCGCCTCCCACGACTTGAATTGGATTGGGAAAACGACTCAAAGGGCGTTAATTTTGTCTGAGGGTGAGATTCGGGTAGATGAGCAAACTCAAGAATTGCTGAAAGATCGATCGACTCTTGAATATTACAATTTGCCGCCAGATTGGTAATGAGTTATTAGTGATTAGTCAGTAGGAGCAAGTAAAAAACATTAATCCCTGTATTCTTAGCCCGTGGAGGCGGGATTTGTTTGTGTAGTCGCGACTGACAGTCGCCTGTAATTAGAACTCGAATTGGCGATGGGCTTGATTTAAAAAAGTAATAATCAGAGCATCTGCTAAGCTGTAGAAATTAGTGCTGTCTGAGACTTCTAAAATTTCATAGATGATTGTTTTGAGTTGTTTACGCATTTGGTGTTCTCCTGGGTGATGGCCGATTAATGATTACTGCTTAGTCTAGTTTAAGAAATTTAATTAAAAAAAGTAAGGTTTGGAGTTAAGCTGGGAAGAACTGCCAACTATTACTGGATTTGCAGGCAAAAATCATGAAGGTAGCCGTATTCAGTACCAAATCCTACGATCGCACATTTCTGGAAGCAGCGAATGTCGATCGCACACAGGACTTGGTTTTTTTAGAACCGCGTCTGAAGCTGGAAACCAGGGTTTTGGCTGCTGGATTGACCGCCGTCTGCGTCTTCGTCAACGATCGGCTAGACGCGAAAACACTGTTGGCGATCGCCCAAAACGGCATTCGCTGACTATGAGAACCGCCGGATTCAATCACGTCGATTTAGCAGCAGCGAGGGATTTAGATCTAACTCTGCTGCGAATTCCGGCTGATTCTCCTTTAGTCTGCTAAATTAGTCCGGGAAGTGTGGAGGGTCTGCTAATTTCGGGAGAATTAGACGGGGAGCAATTCCCAGACTGTCTATCATATTAAATACCCTAGCTACAGCTATGGGGGTTTAAACTCAAAACTCAGGCCCTCAAAACTGAAAAACCAAAACTATTAAGAGTGAGGAAGGATCAATGACACAGGCCAACTTTTCTGACGAAACAGAAACAATAACTGAAATCACCAAAATAGATATGGTGACTGACAAACCGGGGGTGATAACTACAGTGAGAACCACAGAGACACCGACAGACCAGTTCCAAGATATTAAAGACCAAGTTGTGACAATTCTGTCGGAACTGCCGACCTATGTATCGAATTTTTTGGCAGAATATCAAAAGCCGATCGTAACTGTTGGTTTAATCCTGGCTGGCGGCATTACTATTAAGGTGACGCTGGGGGTGCTCGATGCCCTTAACGATGTACCTTTGGCAGCCCCAATTTTTGAGTTGATCGGCATTGGATATACTGGCTGGTTTGTTTACCGTTATATGCTGAAAGCTTCTAATCGCCAAGAGTTATTGGCGGAAATAGAATCTTTAAAAGAACAAGTTGTGGGCAAAGATTCTTAGAAGAAGGAAGTTCGGCAACGGATTTTAACAGGGATACACGGATGAATTTAACTGTGTTTCCTTTGGTCTTCCGCTATCTCAGGACTCAAGCCAAAAAATGCTTCGAGCCGCTATTGGTAGTGGTAAGGTGCGCATTGCGCACCCTACGGATACTCTTAGTAAGGTGCGCATTGCGCACCCTACGGATACAGTTTATGCTTAAGTCCTGCTCTGTCTCTCCCACTCTTAGTAAGGTGCGCAATGCGCACCCTACGGATACTCTTAGTAAGGTGCGCATTGCGCACCCTACGGATACTCTTAGTAAGGTGCGCATTGCGCACCCTACGGATACAGTTTATGCTTAAGTCCTGCTCTGTCTCTCCCACTCTTAGTAAGGTGCGCAATGCGCACCCTACGGATACAGTTTATGCTTAAGTCCTGCTCTGTCTCTCCCACTCTTAGTAAGGTGCGCATTGCGCACCCTACGGATACAGTTTATGCTTAAGTCCTGCTCTGTCTCTCCCACTCTTAATTTTGATGACAAACTTGTTGCAAAGTGGCGGTAAAGTCGGGGTAGGAAATGGCGGCGGCTTCGGCGCGGTGAATGGTGGTTGTGCCGATCGCATTGAGGGCTGCGATCGCTAAACTCATAGCTATTCTGTGGTCAGTGTAGCTGTCAACATCAGTGCCGGTTAAAGGAGTTCCTCCGGTAATTTCCAAACCGTCGGGTAACTCGGTAATTTGGGCTCCCATGCGGTTGAGTTCCGCAGCAGTCACAGCTAGTCGATCGCTCTCTTTGACTCGTAACTCAGCCGCATCTCGAATTATGGTAGTACCGATCGCGAATGTCGCAGCTACTGCCAAAATCGGGATTTCGTCAATCAGTCGGGGAATTAAGTCGCCAGCAATGGTGCATCCCCGCAACTGGGCGGAATTCCTGACTAAAATATCGGCGACTGGTTCCCCAGCAGCCAGTCGCTGATTTTGTAGTTGAATGTCGGCGCCCATCATTTCCAAAGCTTCCAAAATGCCTGTACGAGTTGGGTTGACACCGACGTTTTCCACTACTAACTCGGAACCAGGGACGATCGCAGCGGCGACTAACCAAAACGCTGCGGAACTGATATCTCCTGGTACGATGACATTCTGCCCTTGCAGTTGGGCCGGGCCGGTAACTGTGACGCTGCAAGTTTCGGGATCGACGGTCAATTGGGCTCCAAAGGCTCGCAGCATCCGTTCGCTGTGATCCCGCGACAGAGCGGGTTCTGTAACTGTAGTTTCTCCCTGGGCCATCAAGCCGGCCAGCAGAATGCAAGATTTAACTTGAGCTGAGGCGATCGGAGAATGGTAGTGAATCCCTTTTAACTGCTGTCCAAGTACGGCTAAAGGTGCTAAAGAATTAGCCCGCCGCCCCCAAATTTGCGCTCCCATTTGTTGCAGGGGTTTAATGACACGGGACATGGGGCGCGATCGCAGGGAACTGTCCCCCGTTACCGCAAAAAAACGCCCCGGATGAGAGGCTAAAATCCCCAACATCAGCCGCATCGTTGTGCCGGAATTACCCGCGTCCAAGACTTCGATAGGCTCCTCTAACTGGCCAATTCCGACACCTCGGACTGTGACCCGTTCGGCGTTGAGTGAGGAAATTTGGGCTCCCATCAGGGAGAAACATTTAGCGGTGCTGCGGGGGTCTTCTCCCAAGAGCAGTCCTTCAATGGTGGTTTCACCGCTGGCGATCGCGCCTAACATCAAAGCTCGGTGAGAAATCGACTTGTCGCCGGGAACGCGAATCCTCCCAGTCAGGGACAAACCCGAGGCTGGTTTTTGAATTGTTAAAGTTTGACTTTCGCCGATTTGGGTAGTAGTGATGATGGCAGCTTGCATTGAGATAAACTGGGATGAGATGGCGTTAGTTATCCTACCGTTTTCTCAGTCCCAAGTCAGTGGTTTTGTGCGATCGACCAGCTTTTGACTTTTGACCGAAAGCATCCAGGGTACAAGGCCCGGATTCATTCCTTCGCAGACTCAGGACGGGTAAATTCTTCAATTCTTTAATCTAAAATCTCAAATCTCAAATCGATTGACTCACGATCGAACAATTGAAGATTGTCGATCGCCCATGTTAGATTTTTGATAATCGTCCACAACAAATCATACATTTTTTATTATGCTAACGCATCACCGAAAGCCTGTAAGTCTATCGCTGGTATCCACAGATTTACCCATGTGGTCAGTGGTTGAAACCGCTGGTACACTGTATCAAAAAGACCGCGATCGCTTTCACTTGCTATTGCACGAACCAGCAATTTTAGATCGCGAATTTCCCGATGAATCTGACGAGCAAGTGGCCATATTGCCAACTGCTACAAAACCCAGGTTATTGTGGCTAGAAGTTTCGCCATATCGAGTAGTGATGACCATGCAAGGAAACGGCAAATACAGTTACCGCCACGGATGGGAGCGAGGAATGTACGGTCTGAGTCGTTATTGGCTTCAGGGAGATTCACTGGCGACTCCTGCACAATTACGACTCCGCAATTTCACCCGCCAATTAACGCTGACAGGATGGCCAGAACCAGGACACCTGCGGTTAGAATATGAGCTGTGGTCGGAAAAAGTGCAACTCGGTTGCTATATTTTGAATTTAGAAATTCATCATTAAATTTGGGCATTGGGCATTGGGGCTTGGACTTGAGCATTGGTTGCTGGTTATTTGTTATCGGTTATTGGTAGACCCTCACAAATAACAAATAACAAATAACCACTGACTAATGACTATCGATCGCTCTTACAATAATTAATCAGTTTCTCAGTCAAAGCATCTTGATTTGCTGCGGCTTGATTAGCCTGCTGTCCAGCTTTGACAAGATCAGTCTGAGCTTTTCGGATTTGCTCTCGACCTTCTATACTTATAGAAGCCAGATTTCCTGCCTCAAGAGCTTTGCCTATTTCTCCAATTGCTTGACCCAGATCGCGGAACGATTTAACCGACTGACTCTGAAATTCTTTGAGGTTTGTATCTGTGATTCGCAGAGACTCCAATTGTTGCGCTGTCTGGTTTAAGTTTTTAGCTAAGTTTTTTGTAGTTCCAACATCATTGTTATTTTTCTGAGTATCAATGAGAGCATTCCCTCTGGTAACAATTTCAGTAAATTTAGTACACTGGACAACTGGGCTATCGGCGCAACTTACTGTCAGCAGACAACAAGCAAAAAATATGATAACGATGACAATTTGTTTGCGAAAAAAGTACATGAATCCTCACTACGTCCCTATTTAGGAACTATGGTCAAAAATAGCAATAACCTACAGAAAGGCAGCATTTGGGGATATCTTACCCTACTTTTGCCTATTTCCTTGACGGCGGTTGCCAGTTTTGAGTCGGGAATGATGTTTTGGGCGATCGTAGCCACAGCGGGTCTGGGCTGGGTTTACAAACTCTATCAGCAGCAGCAAAAAAATCAACTCGCTCATTTAGACTCGGTTTTCTACCGATTAATTAAGGAAAATAAAGGACGAGTGACGGCTTTGGATTTAGCCATGAATGCGAAACTCCCCGGTTCAAAAGTTCAAGAGTATCTAGACAAACGAGCCTCGGAGTTTGCAGCGGATTTTGAAGTGACTGAACAAGGCGGAATCTTGTATTATTTTCAAGTGGCTCCAACTGTCAATCAAAGCGAAACACCTGCGGTGAAAATAGCTGTTAAAGAGCCAGAAATAACGCGGGAAAAAACACCAGAGAAAAGTCCAGAATTATTTCCTATAGCCCCAAAAGTCGCTGCAAATCCGAAAATTTCTTTTACGCAGACGGAACTATCTCGTAGATTCAAGGTTCATGCTAGCACTATTGGTAAGTGGAAAGTTAAGCCGGAGTTTGCCGAGTGGAGTCGCGAAAAAGACCCGGAGGCGATCGCCTGGGAATATTCTACAGAAAACAAGCGCTTTTATCCCAAAGATTGAGAGCCGAAGGTATCATATAGCAAGAAACCCGGTTTCTGAGAGCATCTAGGGTTTGGCCACTAAAAATCTAGCAAGAAACCGGGTTTCTGAGAGCATCTAGGGTTGGCAACGAAAAATCTAGCAAGAAACCGGGTTTCTGAGGCCAAAGCGCCTAAATCTCAAATCTCAAATCTCAAATCTCAAATCGATTGACCGATCGACATTTTTGGGTTATTTTGAGTAAAATCGTAATTTTTTGAGTGAGTGGCATTTCTCCTATGTCCCAAGCAACTTTGCGAGTAGTCGCACGCCTCGTCGCCTTTCCCGACAAAGTAGAAGAACTTAAATCTCTTCTGCTGAGCATTATCGAGCCAACTCGCCGAGAAGCAGGCTGTATCAAATACGAACTCCTGCAAAATCAAGCCGAACCCACCGATTTTACCTTTGTTGAAGAGTGGGAAAGTGCCGCTTTGCTGGAACTACATCTAGCTTCAAATCACATTCAAGCCGCCGTGCTGAAATTAGAAAGTTTAGCAGTTGCACCGCCAGATATTCGTCGCTATCAATTGCTAGCGTAATCCGCTTTTTATAGCAATTATATTAATGTTTGTGACAGATATTCGATCCCCCCTAGGGCGTGTTTTTCAACCCGGAGATCCCCCCTAGCCCCCCTTAACAAGGGGGGGACAAGAGTTGAGTTCAAATTGCATTAAGTAAGTCCACCTCAAAAAACAGAATCCCCAGGGCGTGTTTTTCAACCCGGAGATCCCCCCTAGCCCCCCTTAACAAGGGTGGGACAAGAGTTGAGTTCAAATTGCATTAAGTAAGTCCACCTCAAAAAACAGAATACCCAGGGCGTGTTTTTCAACCCGGAGATCCCCCCTAACCCCCCTTAACAAGGGTGGGACAAGAGTTGAGTTCAAATTGCATTAAGTAAGTCCACCTCAAAAAACAGAATACCCAGGGCGTGTTTTTCAACCCGGAGATCCCCCCTAGCCCCCCTTAATAAGGGGAGTAGGGGGTGGGACAAGAGTTTAGTTCCCATAAAAAAAGATGACAACGGCAACAATAAAACAGTTATTTACTTACCCATTTAAAGGGCTGACACCGCAAGAAATGTCAGAGTTTGTGTTGACAATGGGACACGGAATTAAAGGCGATCGCGCTTTTGCCTTAATGTTTGCCGATCGTATTGAAGCAGCAAAAAACCCCGCAGAAAACGCGCCTTGGATGAGCAAAAAACATTTTGCCGTTCAAAACGATTGGCCTCTGTTAGCAGCCCTAGAGTGCCATTACGAAGCGGAAACAGCCCTTTTAACAGTTAAGCGTCAAGGAGTTGGAGTATTAACAGCAGAAACGAATACAGCAGCGGGGCGCGATCGCATCAGCAGCTTTTTCACCGAATATCTAGCGACAATTGAACCCACAAAAGAAGCCAGACACCCGCAGCGAGTAGCTTTGCATTTAGCAGGAAATAGCAGCGGCGAAACTCGCTATCCTGACAGAGAACCCGTACACATTTCTTTACTCAGTCAAGCAACATTAGACCAATTAACAGAAAGGGCGGGCGAAAACATTGATGTGCGGCGATTTCGGCCGAATATTGTGCTCGAAGGTATGGAAGCTTGGTCAGAATTTGAGTTAATCGGTAAACAGTTTCAATTAGGTAATGCACGAATCGAAGTTGCAGCACGAATTGGTCGCTGTGTCAATATAGAAGTGAATCCAGAAACGGGCGATCGGGATATTGCCCTACTCAGTTTACTGCAACAAGAATTCGGTCACGCACAAACCGGAATTTTAGCTAAAGTGATCGACAGCGGCAATGTTAAAATCGGCGATGTTTTGACTGCTTAACAGTTCGCGATCGCACGGGGTGCGATTATCATTTGAGTGCGAGCATAAGGCTCGCGAGCCTTATGCTCGCACTAAACAATCAATATAAGCGATCGCTCGGACTTGATATTAACTGAGATATTAATAAAAAGCAACATTAAGATTGTGAATGCTGCCTAACTTCCTCTACTGATAAACTCAGTGCTTCTGCCACTTGATCTGTATTCAATCCCATTGCGAACAACCGAGGGATCGCATCCCGCCGTGCTTGCGCTTCTGCACTCAAAGCCTGCTCTGCTAAGGAAGCTCGTTCTGTACCTGTCAGCAGCAAATTGCCCTCGCTGTCCCACCACCGCAGCCACAGCATTGTCTGGTTTTGATAATTGCCTTGCCACAGTCCTAATTCTACGCCCATTGGCGCGATCGGATAATAACCGCGATCGTTCGGAAGCAACTGCTGGTAAAACCCATTATTCAGACTGTAAACTTCTAGCCTGCCACTATTAATCTCATAGATGCCATAAAACGGAATCCGCATGATCCGCTCATAAACCCAAAACTTCCCTGGCCTTTGCGCCGCTCCAACTTCCGAGTACGATAGGGGTGTTATGTCCCGCTCTTCTGAACCATCTCCCGATGCGAACTCCAAAACAATCATCGGAGCCATGAATTCCCGCCACAGCAGGTAATAGCCACGAATTTGATTTCCTAGCGTTGGTGGCACGTTCGGCACGTAGAACCAATCAGGAGCTTCCGCTCCCCTTTCTTGCGGGTCAGTTTCTCGCCAGTAGATGCCACAGTCTTGCCCTATAGCATATTGCCCATCGGGATGAAGCCCCTGCAACACCGGTCCGATCGAATCAGTCAGAATAATGCTCTGGGGGTGCTCCTGAAAATTTTTCACGAAAGAGCCGTCTTCCTCTGGCAGTTGAGTGCGATCGGGGAAGGGAGAGGGAAGGACAATTTTTTCGGTTGCCTGAGTCATGCGACCTCTCAAATATTGCAGCTTACATGAAGATCTTAACAGCTATGGTATGATACCCTTGAGTCATAAATAAACAGTGTGGCTGTCAGCCCTTGATGAGTGGCGACTCAAATATGTTACCTAGAATACATATTCACTATAAACACCGGTATTGAACAC
>Ga0316608_1000506_pt1 | contig 18136 bp, 17 predicted proteins | sample MIS2016152B_MG_FD_207673 | JGI IMG/M metagenome (GOLD analysis project Ga0316608, IMG submission 207673) | Microbial mat bacterial communities from Middle Island sinkhole, Lake Huron, Michigan, United States - MIS.2016.152B | ecosystem: Environmental > Aquatic > Freshwater > Lake > Sediment...
ACTGTAATATTGATAATTATTGTTTAAATTGTAGTGAAGAATTTTTACCACATATATTTAAACCAGAACAGAATATATATCATGAAATAACTAAACAATTTATTATTAATAAATATAAGCGAAATTTAGATTTTAAAATAATTATTAAACCAAAATTAAATTTAGAAATTGAAATAGATAATAAAGAACAAATTGAAGAAATTTTTGAAAATATAGGGTATCAACTTGATAACCTTTTAATCGAAGTCCCAGAAAATTCTCTATATTGGGCTTGTTCATATGCATTATCTGAAGAGGTTAATGAAAATAATAATATAATTCCCATAATTCATTTATATTTAGATTCTAAAAAAGTTTTTAAAAAATGGATTGAATCAGGATATACATATCCAACATGGAGAGGAGAAACTGAAATAACAAAGAAAATAAGATTATTAGAAAATTCTATTATATCTTTAAATAGTATATTATATAGTGAAAAAATGTTAATAAATCCATATGAAAAGGAAACAAATAATGAAAATATCTCTTGATGATTTATTTAAAAAAAATCCTTGTGAAAAAGGTCTATATTTATTTAATAAACTAAAAATACAAGATATAGATTTTGATAATATTAAAGAAATTGAGGTATATACTAATAATAATTATTTATATCTACAATGGTTATGTAAAAAATTTAATTTATCGTTAACTATTATATATAATAAAAATAAATATATATATAAATTAGGTTTACCAACTCATTATGAAGATCCTACCGGATTTACAAAAGATTATAAATATAATGAATTAGGTTTACCAACACATTATGAAGATTCTACCGGATTTACAAAAGATTATAAATATAATGAATTAGGTTTACCAACACATTATGAAGATTCTACCGGATTTACAAAAGATTATAAATATAATGAATTAGGTTTACCAACACATTATGAAAATTCTAAAGGATTTACAAAAGATTGGAAATATAATGAATTAGGATTAATAACTCATTATGAAGATTCTGCCGGATTTACAAAAGATTGGAAATATAATGAATTAGGTTTACCAACACATTATGAAAATTCTACTGGATATACAGAAGATTATAAATATAATGAATTAGGATTAAAAACTCATTATGAAAATTCTACCGGATTTACAAAAGATTATAAATATAATAAATTAGGATTAAAAACTCATTATGAAAATTCTATTGGTCGTAAAGAAGATTATAAATATAATAAATTAGGATTAAAAACTCATTATGAAGATTCTACCGAATTTACAAAAGATTATAAATATAATAAAAATAATGAATTAATTGATTTTATTTCTAATAATGAATTTACAGAAAATGATTTAAAGTATGAATTAAAATAAAACATTAATTATAACAGCAATATATTTGCTGTTATAATGAATTAATTGATTTTATTTCTAATAATGAATTTACAGAAAATGATTTAAAGTATGAATTAAAATAAAACATTAATTATAACAGCAATATATTTGCTGTTATAATTTATTTTTATATAGAAATATTATCAAAAATAAGGAGATTAATAACATGGATAAAGCTTTAGAAATTCATAAAAGACTTAAAGAAAATGGATTTGAGTCGTTTAATGTTGGAGGATATGTCAGAGATTTATTTCTTGAGAAAAAATCATTTGATATTGATATAACAACAAATGCCAAACCTGATGATATTTTTAAATTATTTCCAAATTGTAAACAAGATATAGGAACTAATTTTAAAATTAGTATTATTGACGATATTGAAGTAGCAACATACAGATTAGATAAATATGATTATTCTTCTTTAAATATAAATAGACATAATTGTAAAACAGAATATGCTAAAAATCTTATTGAAGATTTAATGCGTAGAGATTTTACAATTAATGCTATGGCTGAAAATCCATTTACAGGAGAAATAATTGATCCTTTTGATGGTAAATTAGATATTGAAAATAAAATAATTCGATTTGTTGGTGAGCCAAATAAAAGAATTTTAGAAGATAAAGTTAGAATATTAAGAGGGTGCAGATTTGCGGCAATTTTAGGATTTAATATTGAATCAAAATCATTAAAAGAAATGAAAAAATTTAAAAGAAGTTTCATTTCTGATAGATCAGATAGAATTAGAAAAGAAATTAAAAAAACTTTGTCTAAAGCAAAAAAATCATCAATATTCTTTAAAATTTTAAATGAAATAGAATTATTGGAAATAATCTTTCCAAATTTATATGATTGTATTGATGTTCCAGGTGGTAAATATCATGATGAAACTGTATTTGACCATAATATGTATGTTGGTGATATTATTTCTACAAATAATTGGCTAGTTAAACTTGCAGGTTATTTACATGATTGCGGAAAACCAAAATCATTAATAGTTCAAGAAGATGGAAATGAATCATTTCCTAAACACCACAGAATTGGATCAAATATCATAGAAGATGATTTACTTAACTTAAAATTTTCAAATCGTGAAATTGATTTTATAACAACTTTAATAAGATTACATATGCGAAATTATTCATCAAAAAGATCAATTAGGAATATTTTAATATTTTTAAAAGAACATAATATGAATTATTTTGATTGGATAAGATTATTTATTGCTGATCATAATGGAAATATGAAAAGAAATAATTTATCTTATATTGAAATTAAAAATATAATTGAAAAATTTGAAGCCGAGTTGTTAGCCAAAATTCCTTTCGATTTAAAAAAAATAAATGTATCAGGTTATGATATTATGAAAGTATATAATATTCAACCTTCTCCTAAAATTAAAGAAATTCAAACAAAATTATTCGAATTAATTCTTGATGGAACTTTAGAAAACAAACATGAAGCTTTAATGGAATTTATGAAAGGAAATAAAGATGAGATTAAATAAAATTACTTTTTCAGATATTATGATAATAGTTGGCATTATCTGTATTTTGGGTCTAATGAGTTTTCAATATACAATATATCCATTTGCAACACAAAATTATTGTACTATAACTGTCATAGATAAACAAATAAAATCAAAATCGAATTCCAATAATCAAATTTATATGATATGGACAAAAAATCATACAACAAATAAAGAAGAAGTATTTGAAAATACAGATTGTTTAATTCTTTTAAAATTCAATTCTTCTGATATCTATGGAAAATTAATTTTAAATAAAACATATGAAGTTCATGTTTATGGTTGGAGAATTCCATACCTTTCATCATATCGAAATATTGTCAATATTCTTCAAGAAATAAAGGAGTAGTTTTTATGATGACAAAAACCGAGTTTTGTAAAATGCTTATTGATGGACATTATGACATCAGTAAATCAGAATTGATAGAAAGTTTGTTGTCAGATATAAATTTTGATATTACTATAATTGAATATGTTGATAAAAATGGCAATTATTACAATATTACATTGCGAGATTTTTTAAACTTTCTTCCAGATAAATATGGAAATATTAAAATAGAAGAAAGAAAAATTAATATGACGAAAGAACAATTTTGTCATTATGTTATTGATAAATATATAAAAGAAGAAAATATAACTATAACACAAAAAGAATTAATATATGATTATCCAAATCATATCAGAAAATCAAGTACACTGGCTGTAGCCTTAGAATATTTAGGTATTTTATCTGAAGAAGAAGAAGAAAAATACAGTTCATCAAGAGCAGGGATGATTTTTCAATATTTTGATGATGAACAAAAAGGAAAACATTGTTTTTTATCTGTATGTGAAATTTTGAATTTTTTAAAAGAAAGATCAATACATCATGAAGATAACTCCAAAAAAAATAATTAAAATAAGTAAAAATTTCCATTCTCAATTTACTAAATATCTGTTCTTCTATAAAAAATTAAAAATAGAAGAACTAGATTTTAATAAAATTAAAAAAATTGAAGTAGTTGAATCTGATATTTATGAATTTTTTGAATTGTTATGTATAAAATTCAAATTAACACTAACTATAAGTTTTAATGACCTAAAAGTATTTTATAAATCTGGGTTATTAACTTATAAAAAAAGTGGTATTAATGGGATAGAAAATTGGGAATATAATAAGTCAAGATTAAAAATATTTTATAAAAATTCTATTGGTATTGTAGAAAAATATGAATATGATAATCATAAAAGATTAATTCATGTAGTTAAATATTGTAATCAAAATATTATTTCTGAATGTGAATATAAATTTGATAAATTTGGAAATCTCATTTATGAAAATGTTAATAAACAAAAACAATATTGGAAATATGACAAAACTGGTAAAATTTTAATTAGTTATAAAAATTCTTTTATGAAAAAAATATATAATTCTTCTGGTGTCCTTATTTATGAAAAAAGTAAAACTGAAGAAACAAGTTATAATGAATTTGGAAAAATATTAGTTAAAAAAATTTTTGATCGAAATGATAATTTAATTATTCAAGAAAATTATAAATATAATGAAAATAATAAATTAATTAATTTTAATATTTATAGTAAATGTTATGAAGAACGATTTGATTTATCTTATAAACTTGAAAACTAACTCAAAATTGAAAGGCGCAAAAATGAAAATCCACAAACAGATTTCAAAAAATAAAATGACTGATGAGAATCAGGTTCATGAATTACGCGGTATTATAACCCATCGGAGGTATATTCGTCTGAAAATGAGGAATACTGATGAAAATAGCTACCATACAATTCAAATTCCAGGGCTCTTTGACCCCAAAGAGATAAAATATCTGTCTGAAAACTTTAATTTCAAATTACCAAAAGAAAAAATTGATGAGAATATTTTGAAGTTATTGAAAGATGAATCTACTTCTCCAGTGGTTCAGGCGTTTATTTACAATTTAAAAAATATTAGAAGCGATTTTCTCGAAATTGATGTTGACCCGTTTGGAGGTCAAACGATTCTCTCGGTATATAAATACCGAGAAAATCATGAAGGAATCTGGGAGAAAATAAGAAAACTCAAAAAAGTAACAAAACCAAATGGTGATGTTGAGGAAATTCTCACCAGTTCAATTTATCGTACAAAAAATATATTTGATAGAGTTGAAGATTGTATTGGTGTTGCAAATTGTATCCGTGGAAATCACGATAAACATGCTCTTCTTAATATTTCATTTGAAAAATTGTTTAAAATAATTTCAGTTGTAAGTTATCCCAAGTCTCATACATGTTCACAAAAAATTGCAAATGAACACGATCTCATAATGAAACTCAAATATATGCAGAAATGCAAAGAAAGAATCAAAGGAGATTTATATTCAAAGAGAATTGGAACAGATCTTGCAATAAACAATTTAATTGACAATTTTTCTGATTTTGCAGGATTTGCAGGATTTAAAAAATATGAATCTACTGATGGTTCTATAGTGTGGGGCTACCAGACGACACAACAATAATTTATCATTCGTGGCTATTTCTAGCCACGAATATTTTTATTAAATTAAGGAGAGTTTAATGGCATCAGTTATAAAAAAAATGTATGAATATGGAATGAAATGTCCAGAAAATGTAGTTAAAGGTATATGTTATGAAACACAGTTCGGTTCTATAGCATATGGAGTAAATGATAATGAATCAGATTATGATATTTATGGAGTATATGTCCCTCCAAAACGCTTACTATTTCCACATTTAAATGCCGATTTTATATATAATTTTAGTGAAAAATATACATTATCTGAGAATGATAAAGTTTCATTAAATAAACCATGGCAATTACATCATGTTAAAAATCCAAATATTGAGCGTGAATATGATTTCACAATCTATAGTTTACCACATTATTTTGGATTATGTACAGATAATAATCCAAATTTAATAGATTCACTATTTACAGCAGAAAGATGTGTATTATTTAATACACCTGTTGGAAAACATATTAGAGATAATCGAAAATTATTTTTATCTAAGAAAACTTGGCATTCATTCAAAGGATACGCATTCAAACAATTAAGTTTCATGCGAACAAAACATGAATATTCGAGATTATTATCTGAAATTGAAAAAAAATATAAAATAGATTATGAAAGTTTTAATGAACTTGAACTTCTAGAAAAATTTTCTGAACAAATTAAATTTCATGTTTATAAAAATGAAGATAATATTAAAAAACTTAAAAAATTAATTACAAAATCTAAAGAATCATTAATTGAAATAACTAAATTAAAAGAAAATATGAAATTTAATTTAATCTTAAATAGCAAAATAAATTCATTATTAGAATCATTTCAAAATGAAATACTTAATTTAGATAGTGAATTCGGTCCCATAAGTGATAAAAATGATATTAATGAAACATTAAATATAATTGTTGATGAATTTCCAGAATTAAAAAAAATATCAAATTCAAAAGATTTATTTAATTATATAACATTAATTAAAAAATATCATTCGGATCCAGAAGGATTGACTGAAAGGAAAATTAAAACAAGAAAATATGGTTTTGATGTTAAATTTGGTTATCATATTGTAAGACTAATTGAAGAAGTTGAACAAATTTTAAGAGAAAGTGATTTAAATTTAGAACGAAAAGACCGAAGAGAAATATTAAAATCCATTAGACATGGAGAATGGACACTTGAAAGAATTCAAGAATATTTCGAATCTAAAATTAAAACTTTAGATGAAGTTTATCACAGTTCAACTTTACAATATAATGTAAATGTAAAACAAATTGAAAAATTACTAAGAGAATGTTTAGAAATCCATTTTGGTAATCTTGATGATGTTATTAAACAAGATATTAATGTTGAATTTATATTAGATGAATTTGATAATATATTAAAAAAATATAGAAAAGTATAATGTAATTTATAAATATTATTTGAAAAATAATTTTATAAAATTATTTTTTTATATAGAAATATATTTACAGTAATAAAATGTTTTTTATTTTATAAAGGAAAAAGTTTAGTTAAATGAATTATAATATAAATAAGATAAATTCTATTATTAATCACTTAAAAAGTATTAGTAAATTAAACACTCAAAATAATGAACTAGTTATATTTTGCCCATATTGTGATGATGCCATTAGAACCAATCCAGATCATGGACATTGTTATATTTCTTTATCTGATCCTTTATTTTATTGCTTTAGATGTAATAAATCTGGTTTGTTATTAAAATTATTAATAGATACTGGATATAATGAACAAGAAGGATTAGATTATTTATCTAATTTTATTAAATATAATTATACAAAAAATAAAACTATAATTAAAAAAACAAATTTAGATAAATTAAATTTATATGATAAAATAAATAAAGAAGTCATACAATTTAAAAGAGATAATTTAAATAATTATAGTATTTTTATAAATTATGTTATATCGAGAATAGGAAATGTTGATTTTACTAATTTTTTGATATACCCTGTTGTTTTTCAAAATTATATCGGATGTAGATTTTTGAATTATAATGATGAAATTACAACAACAAGATGGATAAATAATAAAAATATAAGATATGAAAATCAAAGTAAAAGTAAAAATATTTTATATTACTTTCAAGAATTAGACTTTAATAAATATCAAAACATTATATTAACAGAAGGGTGTTTTGATTGTATAAATATGTATTTATATAATAAAACTATTACAAATGGTTTATATCTCGGAATTTGTGGCAAAAAGTACATATCGACAATTGAATACTTATTATTTAATTATATTTTAATAGGAAAATTTAATATTCATTTGATTTTTGATAATGATAATAATGATCAAAAAAAATTAATCTTCCTATCAAAAAAAATAGTTCAAAACTATAATTTAGATATACAAATATATGGGTGGAAACCTACTTTTGGTAAAGATGTTTCAGATAATATAGAATTAACTGAGGTCAAATGAGTAACATATTGGATTCTAAATTTGTATTTAAAAATAATATAAAATTATATCATTTAATATCATTAATTATAGAAAAAGCATCACATAACGAAATGATTGATTCATTTTCTTCTATTGATGATGAAATATCTATTTCATTTAAAGAAAATATCAATACTATAAGAAATGGTAGTGTTGTCATATATTTTAAAAAAAAATATTTTATAAAAATTAATTACTATAATGGTATATTTATCGAAATCAATTTTAAAAATAACTTTAATATTAAAGATGATTTTATAGTTAATGTTAATAGTTCATTATTTACATATAACTATTTAATTAAATGTAAATTAAGCATAAATAAAAATAATGAAATTATTGGAAAAGATCCATTTATATATAATATTAAAAATCTTGAGAATATTTTCTTTGAAAGTAAGTTAAATTTATTAATGTATTATTTTAATAATATTTACAATAATACAAATGATAGCATTATTCTAAATATCAAGCATATTTGTACCTTTTTAAAGCATGTAAATATTGATAAAATAACTTTACCAAAAAAAGAAAATGTTGAAAAAATAATTAATATAATATTATTAATTAGTAAAAATAATTTAGAAATTATATATGATGGTTTTCATTTAAAAAAAATTAATTATAATAATTTATTATTAATCACCTTTGCACATAATATGATAATATTTAAAGAAATAAGTATAACAAAATTTAAATATATATTCCATCCCGGTCTATATTTTTTAATTAGTTATATTGAAAATAAAAATGATATTGAAAATTTTTGCAATTTAGTTATTTCCAAAGCACTTATGAATAGAATATAAATGAAAGAAAAAATCGTACAAATAAATAAAAATATAATAGATATAGAATTGATCAAATATTTATTAAATTTATTTAATAAAAATAATTATATTTATAAATCACATAATATAAATAAAAATATTATTAATTTAAATTTAATTTCCGAATATGGAAGGTATTCAGATTTTTATAATAATGTTATTATTGATGATGATTTTATAATATCAAGAAATCAGATAACAGTATATGAACATAAAATTTTAAATCTTAATGATTATAAAAATTGTTTAAACTCATATAAAAATATTAATAAAGCTTTATTGAATTTCATACATTATGAAAATATAAAAGATATTAAAATTATTATAGAACATAAATACAATATTGAAAATATTGATGAAATTAATGAAATATATAAAAATAAAAATATTTTATATAATAAATTAGTTAATGAAAATAGTGATATTTTTATTCTGATATGTTTGAACAAACTATTTACATATTTTGATTATAATGATTTATTTGATAAATATTTTATATTAAAAGATTGCAGGCAATTATTAACTTTTATTAATAATAATATTACATTAGAATATTTAATAAAAACTATAAATGAAGAAAATTATAAACCTAAAAAAACATCATATGATAAAATAACAATTTTTAATAATGATATAATGGAAATTCATAATGATTTTCTATTTAATACATTTGAAGTGTTTCTAATGAGAAAACTAAAAGATATATTAATAACAAAGGAGACTATAACATGAAATTAATATTAACAAATTTGTTAGCAGAATTTTTTAGGGCAGCTGATAAAAGAACAATTCCAAAAGATTTAGATTGTTTAAGAGATGGTGAAAGAAGATTATTATATGTATTATATAAACATTCATCTAAAGATAAATTAATTAAATCTGCAAGAATTGTAGGTGATACTATTGGTCAATATCATCCTCATGGTGATAATGGAACATATGAAACATTACAAAAATTACATGATTATAATTATATAGAAGGGCAAGGAGATTGGGGAATTCAATCAAAAACAAACCGACCGGCTGGCGCATATAGATATACTGAATGTAAATTAAAAAAATGGGTTAAAAAATTATGTTTTGAATATATAAATTTTTCATCATTTAAAATTAATGATTTAGAATGTAGTGAGCCTACATTTATTCCATCTCCAATTCCAATAGGAATTATAGGTGATGGAATTATAACAGGGATTGGTGGTGCACATAATACATTTATTCCAAAATATGATATAACAGATTTATCAAAAAGATTATTATGGTTATTAAATAATAAAGATAAAGAAAAAATAATATTTGATAGAAATAAATTATCAGATGATAATAATTATAATGAAAATTTATATGGTCCATGTATAAAACCTAATGATTTTGATTGTCATGTATTTGAAAATACTAAAGGTGATTTTTATGAATTATTATTTAATGGATCTGGAAAAATTACATATATTCCATTTACAAAAATAATAAATTGTGCAAAAGAAGAGCATAAAACTGGAAAGATGATTTGTGTTTATGGTATTGCACCAAATATGTCATTTAATAGGTTAATTGAAGATAGTTATGAAAATGAAGATAAAATAATTAAATTAAATTGTGATATTTTAAATGGTGATTATGAATTACATGAATTAATAAAAATATGTACAAGAAAAAATGATAAATCAATTGAAGATTACCATTATGAAATTGTTAATAAATATTTAAAGAATACGATAACATTTAGCAATGCATTTTATAATGATGATACAAATCAAATATTTAATAGATCTATAGACTGGATATTATTAAATAACTATTATAATTGGATGAGAATAGTTTTTTCAACTAGATTAGATGAATTTAATAAATTGGTATCTAATTATTTTAAAACTAAAATAATTATAGACTATATTTCACCAATTTTAAAAACAAAACAATGCAATAATAGGAATGATGTAATTAATGAATATAAAATTTTATGTACAAGTAATAATATTTTAACATATAAAAAAATAGAATTAATAAGATTTAATTCTGAAAAAATTTCATTTGAAAATTTTGAAGAAGAAGTAACGCCAGATTTTATTCTTAAAACCATGTCTGAAAAAAAGATTCATCATTTAATAGAATTTAATGATGATTTAAATGAATATATAAAATTAATAAATGAATCTATGATAAAAATTTTAGATATAGAGAAGTTTTGCTATAATTATATTGAAAATATCTCTAAAGGATTCAATTGTGATGAATGATCAAATAAGTTGGTTTATGAAATATAAACCAAAAACTATAGATGATTTAATTTTTGAAAACTCCGATTATAAAAAATTATTTAATGATTGGATAGTAAATAATAGAATACCAGGCAATGTTATATTATATGGTAAAGGCGGAGTAGGAAAATCAGCATCAGCTAATATTTTAATAAAATCTATAATAAAAAATAAATTAGATTTTAAAGAAATGGAATCAAGAACCGTTTCAGAATTAGATAATGAAATTATTCCTTTTATACAAAAAGAACCAAAAAATTCTAATCATAAAATTGTTCTAATAGAAGAAATAGATAAATTATCTACTCAATCTATAGGGACTTTAAAAACTAAAACATTAGAAAACAATCAAATTAATACAATATTTATTGCTACAACAAATAAAATAAATAATATTGATGAAGCATTATTACAAAGATTCACATTTAAAATTCCATTTCATGGAAAAAACAATGAAGATATTTTTACAAGATTAAAATTTATTTTAGTAAATGAAAATGCACAATTCGATGAAACAAATTTAAAAGATTATATAAATCAAAATATTAATCTCGGAATACGAGAATTAATAAATCAATTACAAAATTCATTTATATGTAATAATAGAATAATTAATTTTACTACAATTAAAAATAATTCATCATTAGAAGAAAGAATAATAACACTTGTATTAAATATATTAAATATTATTACTAATCTAGATAGAAAATTAAGATTAAAATGTGCAATATTACCGCAAAATAGTGAAATTGGAAAAGAATATGAAGAAATAACAACGACTTTATATAATAATATTGACATAGATATTGAATACATTTATGAGCGTTTAAAAGATGAAATAAATTTCGTACCAATAAAAATTATAGTTAAAAAACATATAAATGAAATCAGACTAAAAAAATATAAAGATTCTGATTTAATTTCATTTATATATGAAATGATTATTTCATTAACAGAAATTATAATTGGAACTGTTATTGATGAAATTAAAAACTAGTAAATTTTATGATTCACTATTACAAAATTACTTTACATTAAACGTCCCAGAAAAATATAGTAAATTAGCAAAAATAAATTCAGAAATTTCATGGTATTTTTCAGACGAAGATAATATATTTATATCTTCAAAATCAAAATTTAATAATAATATTATAGAACTTGATATTAAAAGTGCATTTCAAACAATATGTAATTCAATATATGATTCAAATCTTGATTTTATTAAAAATATGAATAAAATAGAAGATAAAGAAAAAAGAAATAAATTCATATCAACAAATTTAAAAAAAATGTATAATGATGAAAATAATAATATAAATAATTCTTCTTATTTAAGTGATTTAACTTCAATATCAAAAACAATAATATTCGGAATAATTATAGATAATTTTTCAAATGATATTGAAATACTTGAAATAAAAAAAGATAGTTGTATTATTATATGTAATAATAATACAAAATATATATTTGAAAATTTAAATGAATCTAAATCTAATTTTACAAAATTTATTTTAGATCATGGTTTTAAATTTAATTTTAAAAATTATGATAAATATATAAGATATAATAAAACAAGTATTTTTACATTAAATGATGAAATTATATTTAAAGGATTATATAAATATAGACCTAATTTTATTAATAAAATAACAAAAGACATTTTAAATGATTCGATCCAACTGGATGAAATTAAAAAAATATATTCTAAAAAATATTTGAATATAATTTTAAATAATAATATTATAGACTTATTCAATTATTATTATCTATGTGAAGATAACAAAATATTATTAAATGGTGGTAATTATTTTAAAATGGAAAACTCATTAAAAAATATCATAGACCCTTATACATATCTATCATTTTTAGTATTTCCATTAATATTATCAAACAAAATTTAATTTTCTATATATTTATATAGAAATATTCTAATAGAAATACGGAGCGTAATTTTTTATTTGGAAAAATTATGAGCACATATAAATCATTAGATGATATAAATATTATAAGAAAACGTCCTGATCATTTTATAGGATCTGTTGAAACCCCACTTCACCTATTAACAGAAATTATTGATAATTCATTAGATGAAATTTCAAATGATTTTGCAAATATATTTTCAATTAATTTTGATGAAAATGGTGCATATTGGGTTTCTGATAATGGGAGAGGATTTGAAATTTATGATATGACACTTCATGATGGAACAGTTGAAGATTCTATTGTTTCATTATGTACAAAACAACATACTGGTTCTAAATTTGATGTAGATGATTATAGTAAATTAATAGGAATGCATGGTGTTGGATTAGTATGTGTCAATTCATTATCTGATTGGTTAGTTATAAATACATTTAATAGAAATGATAAAATATTATATAAATATACATTTTTAGATTCAGTTTTATCATCTAAAGAAAAAATAGATGATATAAAATTTGATGGGTTATGGACTACGTGCGTTGGATTTTATCCAAGTAAGAAATATTTTAATTCAATAGAATTTAGTAAAGAATCTATAATTCAAAGATTATTATTAGTACAAAGTAAATACAATTGTGATATTTACATTAATAATAAACAATTACCAAAATTATCATATGATAATTTTGTAAAAGATATTCTTAATATAAAAGATAATAATACAAATCTTTATAATTTCTCATATAAATATGATGGGAATGATATTAAATATATAAATTCAAAAATTAATATTTCTATAATTTATAATAATGATCCTAATATGATTTGTTATGGAGATGTAAATCTCAAACTATGTGAAGGTACATATATAACATCATTTCTGACACTATTGAAAAATAAAATTTTAAATAAAATGTCTGATTTAAATTTAAAAGATTTTAATCAATCGTTATTATTTCATGGACTTAAATTATATATTTCTTTAGAGATAGCAGAACCAACATATGGTGGACAGTCTAAAGAAAAAATGACATTAAATGTAAAAAGTCAATTAATTGATCCTTTAGAAAATTTTATTGATAAATTTCTAAAAGAAACAAATGCAATTGAAATTATAAAAAATAATATTATAACAAAATTATCTAAACCTAAAACTAAAAATTATACAAAAAGAGCATCAAAAGAAAATAAATTAATTGATAGCACTATTATACCTGGCGATATATTATATATACTTGAAGGAGATAGTGCGTTAGGCACATTACAAAAAATTATTAGTTTAAAACGAAATGGTATTTTTCCGTTAGGTGGTAAATTTATAAATGTATATAAAAATACTATAGAAAAAATTCTTAAAAATACTGCATTTCAACATTTTAAAGAAGCTATTGGTGAAAAAGATTCTAGAAGGTATAATGAAATTGGAATAGTAGCAGATGCAGATTTCGATGGTTATCATATTATAGCATTAGCAACTATGATGATACAATATAACTGTTATGATATGATTCTAAATGGAAAAACATCAATATATCTTCCTCCATTATATGGAATTACAAAAAATATTAATGGTAAAAAGATATTTATTCCAGCTTATACTGAAAAACAAAAACAAGAATTATCTGATAAAAATTCAGTAGTAAAAAGATTTAAAGGTCTAGGCGAAATGAATGCCGATGAACTTAAAGAATGTATTATTAATAAACCAATGAAATATGTTTTAAAACCTCCTACAGATAATGAGTTAATAGCATTAAAAAAATTAATCACTAACAGTGATATTAAAAAAGAGTTAATAAAGAAAACAGATTTAAATCTGATTTCTATTTTAAATAAAATAAATAAATAATTAAGAGGAGAAATATTATTATGGCAAATCCAGCATTTGGAAGTTTTACCCCACCAGCACCTCCAGTTAAAACAGCAACAGCAACAGTAACAGCAGCAACTGGACCAGTAGGAAATGTTACAAAAAATACAGAGTCTACAGATAATACAGATGTAAAAAAAAGAACAAGAGCAACTACACAAATAGATCATACTCGTGTAAAAGACTTGCTTTCTAAATACTCAAATCCTAATGTAACACTTGAATCTCTTGCAAAAGAATTTAATATTACAGTAAATCAAGTTGAAGAAGAAATAAATTCTCATAAGAAAGATCTTAGAACTTTCGTAAAAGAACAAGATAAAAAAGACGGGTTAGGCGAATCATATAAAAAGAGATTAATTCAGGCAAGAGGAAAAGAAAAAGGAATTCAGAATGAACTTGATGATTATACACAAGCAATTACTGAAAGAGCAAAAAAACTTGAACAACATATTCAAACTAATTTAACACGACCTGGTGCTATTAAAAAGGGCAATGTAGAATTAAAATCTGCTAGAAAAAATATGTCTTCTGATGTTCTTAGAGAACTTGGCATAGTGTAAATTCAAAATATCTGGTGAGAAATCACCAGGTATTTAATTTTTTTAACTGAATTTGTTGAAAGGGTAAATTATGTTAGAAGAAATAAAAGAAAGAATTAAATATTTATATTCTGAACAAAATGATGATGAATTTTTTAATTATTATTCTGGAGAAACATTACTTAAACTAATCGAACAACTTGGTAATGAAATTTTTAAAAAATATAAATATTCAATTACAGTATTATATAATTTTCTTATTATATTTTATATTAATAATAAGCATAAAATAATATTTCAATGTGTAGATAATTTTAAAGTTGAATGTCTTGAACTTGTTGGCGATGGTTTAGAGGGAAATTTAATAAATTCAGGAACAATTAATCTATTATGAATAATAAAAATAATTATTTTGATTTTTTAAAATATTTAACTAAATGGATTATAAATGATGATGATTATAATAAGTTAAATAATTTTATAAAAATTTTAAAAATAAATGAAGATTCTATCATACCTAAAACTTTAACATATTTATATAAACATCCTCATTTAATTTGGTATTTTAATAAATATATTAATAATTTATTTGATATTAGTAATTTTAGTATTCGTGATATTATGGAATTTATAAAAATATTAATTAAAACTAATAATATAAAAAATTCAAATGAATTATATTTTCTTAAAAGCGACTTGAATAAAGATAAAGATAGAAAAGTAATTAAAAATATATTTTATAATTATTATAAAATTATCTACGATGAAAAATTAAATAATATAGAATTAAATTATATGTTAAATTTATTTAAATTGGGCACCATAACGCAAAAAAATATAAATGATATGAATAAAATTATAAATGGAAATGATGTTATGGATTTAAGTTTTCAATATCAACAAATCAATAATACTGAAATCAATTCAACTATCAATATGGAAGAATTTGAAAAATATTTTAATGAAAATCGTAATAAAAAATTACCAGAAAATATTTCAAATTTTATTAATGAATTAAAAACAAAGAAAAATAATAAACAGTCATGTAATAAATGTAAATTGTTTGAAAAACAAATGATTATTTTAGATACAAATATGGAAGATTTTGGTGCTGTTGATGTGGCATTTATAGCATTAAATCCTGGAAAAGATGATATAATTTTTGATAAACCTTTAGTTGGAAAAGCCGGCAAATTTCATAGAAAATTTATGTATGAAATGCCACAAAATACAAAATGGCTAATAACAAACATATTATTATGTAATACAAATAATCAAAAAGAAATAGGTAAAAATGATGATGAAATTTTAAAAGAAACTCAAAAATGTACTGAAAATCTTAGAGAAATTTTAAATAAGTTCCCAGCATATTATTATGTATTAATTGGTACTCCGGTTATGAAATTATTCGGAATAAAAGGTTCAATAATTCAACTAAGTGGTTCAATAATAACTTTAAATAATACTAAATTTATTGTAATGCCTCATCCATCATCTGTTATTCAATATTATGGTGATCGTGAAACAGCATATAAATTATCATTTGATTTAATATATAAAATATTAAATGAAAAAAATTCTAATGTAATACAATCAAATAATGAAACAAAACAAAATAATACAATTAATGAAAATAATAATTGTATGATAAATGAAATTACTGATGATTTAACATTAGTTAATATAATTACATTAGATGATAAAAATATTTTATTTGTATTCATTGATAAATTTGGTGCAAAAAAATATTTTAAAAAAGAATTTAAAATACCTGTATATATACGAGATAAAGATTGGACTGATTGCAATATGATAGAAAATGAATTTAATATTGTTTCTCACACAAATAGTTCATATCAAAGAACAAAACTATTAAACCTTCTAAGAGAAAATATTGATGTTGAAAAGAAATTCTGCACTATTAATAATGAGGAAATAAAAAATGTGGACAACAATTAATGTAAATGATTTTGATGAATATATTGATTCTCATAAATCATTAAAAGACTTTAGAAATGAAATCCAGTTATTCAATAATGGTAAAACAATTATTTTACCTAGACATTTTAATAAGAATTATCCTCATGAAAAAATAAAAATATTAAAAAAAAATACAATTTTTAGTGAAGTAGATATAAAATTTAATGGTATATTACGACCTATACAAGAAAAATGTTCTAAAGTAATATTAGATGTTTTAAAAAAAGAAAATAAAATTTACGGTATTCTTAAATTATTTCCAAGTGCAGGAAAGACAGTTTTATCATTCTGGTTAGCATCTATTTTAAAATATAAAACATGCATTATTGTTAATAATGATGTTTTACTTAAACAGTGGATTTCAGAATTGATTAAATTTACTAATATTACAGAAAATGATATTGGTATTATAAAAGAAAAAGTTTTTTCAACAGATAAAATAATAACAATAGCTTCAGTTCAAACATTAATTTCAAAAATGAAATCTAATTTTAAAAATACATTTGATAAAATTTCAAAAGGAAATTATGGATTAGTCATATATGATGAAGTTCATTCATCTTCGAGTTCTGAAGAGTATTCAAAATCAACTATTTTATTTGAAACAGAAAATATAATCGGTCTAAGTGCAACACCATTTCATTATGGATTGTCAGAAATTTTAATGAATAATACTATTGGTAATATTATTTTTGAAACTAATGATTATGATTTAGTTCCAGAATATTATTTTGTATACTATAAAAGTGGACTTAAAAATTTAGAAATAACCACTGCAAAAAATAAAAAAAATGTTAATATATCAACACTTTTAAGTAGAATGCCCGATTTAAATATTAAACG
>Ga0316608_1000508_pt1 | contig 18117 bp, 17 predicted proteins | sample MIS2016152B_MG_FD_207673 | JGI IMG/M metagenome (GOLD analysis project Ga0316608, IMG submission 207673) | Microbial mat bacterial communities from Middle Island sinkhole, Lake Huron, Michigan, United States - MIS.2016.152B | ecosystem: Environmental > Aquatic > Freshwater > Lake > Sediment...
AAATTTTGCCATCATTCATATATTTTCAGACCTGTTTCGCTGCAGAAATGTGTTAAATTGTACATGAAAATGCACTACTCCACATGCAAATCATCATGAAAAATATATTTTTGATACTGTTTCCATTTGAAAATGAGCATAATCATATATGAATTGGCACTTAATCCGTGCGAAGTAGTACCTAAAAATATATGAAAAGGCAACACTTCCAAAAAATTTCTTGCCTTTTCATATATGAATATCCTATATTTCCAAAAATTTTCTTGCTTATTCATATATTATTGATGTATAAATTCATCTACACTTACTTCCCTGCATTGCAAAATGTATTTCACATACACCAGGCAGATAGGCTTGCATTATGCGAAATATTGTCATGGTTCCCTTCATTGTTATATGTTTTAGTGCCAATATGTCCTGATTTGAGGGCTAAAATGCATTGATAATTCTGAATTTCAACATTCCAATAATATATTAACAGGTTTTTCAACATGTATTTTGTCATTTTTGTAGCATCTTCGGTGCTTTTTGCCAATGAAAATATATTTTATCAACAATTAGACAGCTTGTTTATTCATAAATATTTGGTAAAATATTTTATTTATACCGTATTATTAAATATACTTGCAAATATAATATATATATATTCAAAGTGTAATGAGCAGTCATTACAAAATAAGTAAAGTATTATTGTCAAATTAAAACTTTTGAGTTATGTCAGACGAAATGTATTCTGAAAATGTACAAGAAGTGGTTACAGAGCAAACAACTGAGGCCACACAAAAGAATGATGTTGTTGAAGCAGTAAAAAGAAAAGCCGCAACAAAATTAATGCCCAGCGCCGATTTGGATTTATTGGCTGTGGCAAAACTGGCTTGTGCGAAATGGAAGGAAACTCCCGATTTCAAACTATTATGGAAAAGCTGCGAGGAATTTGAAAACGATATCAACGAATTCGAGCTTTCCTTATCAAGTAAAAAAAATGCTGGTGCCGTGCGTACACCCTTATCCAAAAAACTTAGCATTGTAAACAAGACAATAGACCATTTGCTCATTTATATCAAAGATTCACTCAAGGATAAATATGGCAAGGATACCTATCAGGCATATTTTCCAGAGTTTGGTATTGCCTTTTATAAAGGCGTTTATCGGTTGCCTGCTGACCAGCAAGAAAGGCGACAAGCGCTTACAATGCTTGTTAGTGCAATTGTTAAGCACGATCTTCAGGGACAAAACAGTCAGATCAGCGTTTGGCAAAACCTGAAAGACGAATTTGATCAGTGCATTGCAGAATCAACAGAAAATACAACTACTTCAACAAAATTTGTGGGTGATAAAAAATTACTTCGACCTACAGTGAAAAAAGCTTTGGATTCTCTTACGCACCTCATCAAAGGCAACTATCCCGATAGTTATGAGAATACATTACGCACATGGGGCTTCTTGAAAGAAACTTATTAGGTCTTTCATCTGCGGTGTTGTTGTAAAGACAAGGCATGCCTTGTCTTTACGGTTTCACGGTTTCACGATTTCACGATTTCACAATTGGTTTTGTGCATAGATAGACCTTCATTCGTCCGATAGGACAATGAAGCGTCAAAAATTAATGATTAAAAACGTTGAAAACTACCTTTTAGTGAAAAAATTAAATAATATAGACCAAATGGTTTTACAAACACCTAATTATAAGGAAATAGCAAAATTGTTCATTCTTCATTATTCATTATTCATTCCTTATTAGATACGAGATGCATCACATATCTAATAAGGATTTTAGGCAGTATTAATTTCAGAGTAGAGCGACAATATATAGAAATCATCAGTCAGGTATCATTTTTATTTTGTCAAAATTTTCAATTCAACTCTTCTGTTTGCCTGACGACCTTCTTCTGTTTCGTTGGAAACGACAGGATAATCAGATCCGTATCCTTTTATGGTGATATGACTTGCCTCGATGCCTTTCGTTAGAATGTAGTTCCTGCAAATCTCAGCCCTTGAAAGTGATAGTTTGTTGTTTGTTGCTTTATCTCCATCATTGGAAGTATGTCCAGAAATTTCGATTACCAGGCTTGGGTTTTGCTGCAACCATTTGGCAACATTATCTAGTTCTTTTTTGGCTATCGTTTGCAAATCGGACTTGCCACTATCAAATTGAATGCTACGCAAAATAATTGGGACATTCAAAGCTACCTCTGCTCCATTAAAAAGCAGTCCAGTTGGTTTATTGGCTCCATAAGCCACCTCAATGATTTCCTTTTCAGTCAGCGCACGACTAAAAATATAAACATCATCCAAATCACCATTATAAAAGGGTTTTTGGTCTTCTACAGCAGCATGAAGTTTACCGAAATAAATTTCAGGGGTTCCATCAATCACAACATAATCGGGTGTGTCCATCATGGTATCTAATTTTCCATTCAGATAAAGCAGCATTTTCCCCTGCAAACTATCACGAACTGCTGCAATATGAACCCATTGCCCTGAATTAATATACCTCGTGGAAGGAAGGTTATTTTGGTCAATTCCAAACACGACTCTATTATCCAGCAAAGCGATTCCAAAATCATTTCCACAACCAATACATTCATTGTCAATGATACCAGTAGCTCCATAAAATGCATCATACTCGGCATTGTATCCTACTTGCATTGTTTTAGTCCAAAAGCATACTGAAAAATCATAGGTTATCTTATTTTGAATTTCAATATAATCCCCATTTCCTTCAAAATGATAGGCACTATTGGCTTTTCCGTTTCTTCCCATGGTGAATTTGCCACCGTATGCAATTCCATCGTTTTTTGATAAACTATTATCGATCAGATTGTTGTCAAAAGTGTAGGCACCTACACAGCCGTTCATATTATTAGGGCTTTGACTCATTGATAAATTTGTGATCATCAATGTAAAAACAAAACAAATAAAAATTTTTTTCATGTTTCTCATTTTTAAATTATAAAACAATTTTAATTCAATGCTAATGAGCCAAGCTCTGAAGGGGGCTTTAGCAATAAAAATAGGGCAAAGTATTGAAAGTACAAAAGTTATTGCCTTTTCAGGGTGTTTATGATGCGTTTTTATAACCGGGTGATGCCTCGTTCTGTTGTTTCAAGGCTTTCAGTCTTAACTGACCAACATTGAATTTTAATTTATAGATATTTTGTCTTTGATCAATCATCCTTCTTCCAATATAAGTTGTTGAATTTTTTTAGGTAGTGATTTAAAAACCAAATTATAAGAATCGGTTATCCATTGATAAATGAGTTTATCTGAAATAGAACCCGTTATATCAATTGTATTCCAATGTTTTTTGCTCATGTGATATCCAGGTCTTACATCTGAATATTCTTCCCTCAAATTTACAGCTATTTCGGGATCACTCTTCAAATTTATACTGAAATTTCCTTCCAAAGCAGCCAAGGCAAAAATTTTATCACCGACCTTCATGACCAAAGTATATTCATCAAAAGGAAAGCACTCCGTTACGCCTTTTTGAGCCAGACAAAATTCGCGAAATTCTTCAATATTCATAGAATCTTCTTATAATCGAGAAACACCCGGATAAAATGCATGATCAATATGTTTTATTGAATAAGTTTTTCCCCTGAAATAGATCCAGATAATATCGAAGCGCGCTTCAAGGTCGATTTCATTTTGTCTTATGTATTCGTTTGCCACAGAAATAATTACTCTTTGTTTTACTCTATTTATTGCATCATCGGGGGTGTCAAATTGTTCAGAAGAGCGAGTTTTTACTTCAACAAAAACGATGTAGTCATCAATCTTTGCAATGATATCAATCTCATTACGCTTGTGATACCAATGCGTTTCGAGTATTTCGAATCCATTTTTTTCCAGATAAGACCTTGCCAGATCCTCTCCTTTCAAACCCAATTCATAACTTGTAGCCATAAAAACTGAAATGGAGAAAAACTTAATGAAAAAATGAGTATTCAATGGAAAGCAAAAGTAAATAAAAACTATGTAATATTTCAAAAAAAATAATTCTCATTTTAAATCGTTTTAAACTGCCCTGTTGTCTTGGGAAAAGCATGGGCAAATACAAAAATTCATATTTTTGCTGAAAATTCAATTGAAACGTCGCCCTCAATGAAGTTGAAGAAAAGTGAGGAATGGCGATAAAAAAGTAGATTTCAATTTTTTCAATGGCAATCGAATTATTCAGATTCATTCTAAAGAAAAGATTTGCAAATCGATTGTGAAACGAAAGATTTTGGAAAAAGATTTTAAATTATATTTTTGCATAATTAAATTATAAAAGTTTTGGATCAGGTCGTTTTTATACCTTTCGTTATTTATTTGTTGGTGATCGTTCTAGTTAGCCTGTTTTTTTGGAAACTGGGAAGCAAGAGCATGGAAAATTTCTTCTTGGGAGGAAGAAGGATAAACCGATTTACCACTGTCGTTTCTACTATCGTATCGGGTAGATCCGGGTTTCAGATTTTTACATTAATTTGGCTAACCTATATAACAGGAATTTCGGCCATTTGGGGCTTGTTGGGCTATGTTATTTTTGAGTTCCTGTCTTTTCGTTTTATTGGTCCTAAAGTGAAAGAATTTGCCCACGATCATGATTGCACAACTTTCCCTGAATATATATCCAACCGGTTTTCAGACAAATATAATATTCTTCGAACATTTTTATCCCTGATCATTTTGGTTTGCTGCCTTTTTTTGTTTGCAGTAAGTATCGTTTTTTCAGGTTCTGTAATTAAAAGCTTCCTGGGTTTTGATGAGCTTCTGGGAATGATAATAACCGGAGTAGCTCTTATTTTATACTGTATCATTGGAGGATATTTCAGTGTTTTACTTACGGATATTATTAGTTTCATTCTATTATTGCTTTTTCTGGTTGTCGTATCATTTACCGGCATTTTTAAAGTAGGTGGCTGGGATGTGATTTCTACCGAGTTAAGTTTATTGCCAAAGTTCTACTCCAGCGGTGTACCGATCCCGGGCACTAACGGGAATTTGCTCAATCCTTTTTCCATAAGCCTGCTTGGAGCAATCATAGGCTTTTTTAGTGGAATAGGAGGAATCGGCAGCCCCCATGTTTTCCAGCGATATATGTCTGTAAACAATGCAGGAGAAATGAAAAGAATGTCATTATTTCAATTAGGTGGAAATTTATTTATTGTAATTTTCTCACTTATTGCAGGTTTAGTTTCAAGGGCTTATTTTTCTGAATTCCAAATGGTTGATTCAACTCAAAGGAGTGAGCTTTTGTATGGGGTCAGCAAGCATCTTGTTCCTCATTTTTTCTGGGGCATACTGCTATTGGTATTTTTTATCAACTATACTTCCATGGCTGGCAGTCAACTACTTATTTCTACTGGTGTGATTTCCAAAGATATTTATGAAAAACTACTCCATTACAAAACCCCTGTAAAGCCAGATATACAGAGGCTATTTAACCGTTTTATCATTACCTTGATCGCAATTTCTGGTGTAGTTCTGGCTTCTATATTTCCTGAATTTTTCATTTTCAGCTTGGACAGAGTATGGATCACCTTCTTTGTCGTTTTTAGTGTACCTGTGATTCTTTCAGTTTTTTGGTACAAAACTTCATGGATAAGCACCTTGGCAGGTTCTATCGCTGGAGCATCCGTATGTCTTTTCACCGATGGAACTTTTTACCATGCCTTGTTGGGATTTTCTCTAAACTTGCTCATTTCTTTCTTGTTAAGCTTCATTTTTGTAGGAAAATTACCCGAAAAAAGAAAAGAAAAAACCATCGATGTCATTCATGATCCAACCCAAATCATTTCTGTGGATCATGATATTGAAAACCCTCAGAGCTCCTGAAGCTATGTAAGAATATTTAGGAAAATGCAACGGAATAGTTAGCGTTGTTACAGGGCTTCTGACCCTACAAAGAAATAAGTTTCCTTTTGATTTTTTTCAATAAATATAAACCACATAAAAGTAATCCTGCGCTTTTATAAAAATGCTGAGCTATTTTTTTCCTTTCCGATTTAGAATAATTGCCATGAGTCAGTTTTAAATAGAAAATATAAGCCCGGTAATCTCTTATCCGAGGTAAAATTTCAGGGTATCTGTTTTCGGCAATTCCACAAAGAATTAATGCTTCTTCTTCAATAAGTGCTGTAACTTCTTCTTTTCTGGAAAAATTTTCGTCATGAATTCGATATTTTCCAAGAACCTCTTTAATATAAATCCATTTCCCAGAGGGATTATGCATGAAATCATCAAGTGTAAACAGAAGCTCATGTTTTAGTTTAAACCTTTCATCGTAGCGAGCATGCAAATAATAACTGCTTAAAGCAAGGCAACTGGAAGGAATAACAGAGGTATATTTCTGTTTTCCGATCCAATTCGATTTGAAAACCCAATCGAGTGCAGAAGTAGGGAGAGGTAGATTTTGTCCGTGAATGTGTTGTATTTCACCATCTTCTGAATTAAATACCTCTGTATAATGCATACAAAGGACAGCATTGGGAGTATCTTGCAATTCTTTTACCTGCTTTTCAATTTTTTCAGGCAACATGATGTCATCGCCGCCTAAAAATGCAACATACTCACCATTACACAAATCAAAAGCCCTATTGAAATTTTTTGCAATACCCAGATTTTGATTTGCAGGATGAAGTTTTATTCTAATGTCTTCAATTCTAAGCTTTTCTAAAATTTCTAAGGTACCATCACAAGAACAATCATCTGCAATAATGATTTCTATATTTTTATAGGTTTGCACCATGACACTTCGTACACATTCTTCTACGAAATCTTTTTGATTGTAAGTTGGAATAACAACGCTAACTAAATCCTTGTTATAAGATTTATTCATATAATTATCTCAATTTTAGCTTAGTAAGAAATGGCAATAGCGTTCCCAAATATAAATTACGAAAATTTTGGATTCCCAATTCTTTCATGTATTTATTCTGAATAAGATGAAAGTGCTCGAGAGCGCTTCTGCGTCTGTTATATTTTAACATAAGACAGCCCCATTGATACAAAAATCCGTGGATTATTCTACAAATTTCATCCTGGTCAAATTGAAATTTTTGGGTTTCGAAGTCAGGAATTATGGGCGCTGGATACTTGGACAACTTTAGGACTTTCTTTTTCAATGTTTTGTTGCAGGTGATTGCAGCGTAGAGTGCATAAATATCAGACCAGAATTTATCTATAGAACCATCCGATCCTGTTTTAGAATCACTATGAATACGGAGATTGGCTAAAACGGAATCAATATTTTTGATTTTCAAATTATTTCTATGGCATAATAAATAATTCAACCATACTTGCAAATCCATACAAAAATGCAAATGATAATCCATGGGAAATTCCCTAAAAATCTCTGTTCTGAAATAAGTACCCGGTTGATGCAAAAGGGTTGGCAATCTGGATAAACAGTCAAATTCGTTGTTCAACAGCCGGCTGCCTTTGCGTTGCATGACTTTTTTATTTTTATCAATGTCTAATGTGATGCCACAATAGATGTCAATGGAAGGCTCATAGCTTTCGGCAAGAATTTTCAATGCATTTGGTTCAAGGTAATCGTCAGAATTTAACCAATTGCAAATATCGCCCTTTGCTTGAATTATTCCTTTATTTATTGCATCGGTTTGTCCAAAATCGGGTTCGCTAATCCAATAAGCTAAATGCTTTTCGTACTTCTGAATTATTTCAACACTTTCATCCTTGCTACCACCATCTATGACAATATATTGAAGATTCGAATAATTCTGACTCAGAACAGAATCAATCGTTTCTTCAATATATTTTCCGCCATTAAAATTTGGCGTGATTACGGATATTTGGGGTTTAGAAATCAAAACTTAATAATGTATTTAAAAAAAATAATTTCATTTTAGGCAAAATGTATTTTGCTTTTTGGTGTATGACATAAAAATTATAAATCTTTATTTATCAATCCACTAATGCATAATTGTTTATTAGGAGCTTTTCCATTAGCAGAAAAATAGAACAATTTTGCTTGCGTAGGATCCAATTGAATTGAAATTTCATTCATATCGCCCTTTAATTCAGACTTTTCAAAACTCCACTCGAAAACAGTTGTTTTTGCACTGCCAATGAGGCTTTGCATCGTAAAAGTATCGGAAGCTTTTGTTTGTGTGGGATTCAAAAACAATACACCCCAAGCATCCTGCTCTTTGTAATACCTTGCGGCAACAAAAATTTGCTTTTGCTCAGCAAAGAAAGGTAAATTTGCAATTTCTTTCTGCAAAGTTGGTTGTAAGAATCTCCATAACCTCAAGCGGTCTGGCGCCAAGAGATGAAATCTGTCAGAGGTATTGACAATACCCCCTAAAATCCCATTCCAATAAGCAACTGCAAGAATTTGATTTTCTGATAATTCTGTGTTAAAATGTCTCAAGTATAAGACATCGGGATCGACTTGATACAAAACGTTATTGAAATATTGACAGGCAAAGGTTTCGCGTAGCATATTTCCTGCACTACCATTACTCCAAACATGCCCCACATCATTGGACACTCTTATAGCATCGACCAAACCAATTTGTGGCGAAAAGGGTGAAATGCAAGCAAGCCAGTAGCTTTCCTCTCCTATTTCTTTGCGAATCATCTTCATCACATCCGTAAAATATTGAACAGAGGTTTTCCCTGGTTTGTACCTCGCTACTTTGATTGAATCCTTTAATCCCCAATCTAAAAAGTCTGTTTTGTAATAATTAGCTCCCCAGCTTTTCATGGTTTTAAAAACAGTCCTGATGTATTCAAAAGCATCAGGATGACTTGTATCCAGATAATACCATTCCTGACCATCTTTATTCCATTCTATAATGGGCTTTCCATCGAAATCACAAACCACCCAATCAGGATGTTTTTTATATAAATTGCTGGTATTGTTGACCATAAAAGGAGCGATCCAAATCCCTGCCCGGTAACCATCTTTCCGAATCTTCTCAAAGGATTTTTGCAAACCCGATTTCCATAAATCATTGCATTCGAGCCAATCACCATGAATACAATATCCATCATCAATTTGGACGGACTGTAATGGAATAGAAGGCTTTATATTTTTAAGTCCTTGGAGCACTTCATCCAGACGATTTTCGTCAAAACTGCTTCCAAATTCATACCAGGAACAATAATGATAAGCGGGTGGTTTGCTTAATATTACTTGATGATGGAGCGCTATTGCCTGTGCAAGATTTCTCAATGTATTGAAAGCGTCATTTCCTTGATAAATTCTTATCTCAGGAAGCACAACTTCTCCTTGAATTTCAATACATTCCATTGAAAAACCAGCCTCAAAAAATTGATAGTCCACATCTGTAAACCTATCCACCAAACCATAGCGGTGATTACGATTATAGATAGAGCTTCGTTGCAAAAAATTATGATGTTCCATAGAACCAATAGCAACGCTTTTGTTATTGGGCGAAATTAGAGCAGAAGCCAAGTAACTATCATAAGACCAAGTCATTTCTTGTACTTCAATATTCCAATTTCGCTCACCGGCAATGGGTAAAAGCACAGTTGCGCTGGGACCGCCAAATCCCAGTCCCTGTTTGAAAAATCGGTTAACTTGAAAAACTTTCCCTGAAGAAATCGGATAAAACCAATGCGGAGCTTTTTCAATGTTTTTCATTTTTGCTCTTAAAGATAGATAAGAGTCCTGTATTCCCAGCGTGATTGAAATCTCACCCGTTTGAAGAAAATAAGTTATTTCTTTTTCTGTACCATTATGAACAACTTCAACCTTTTTACTTAAAACAGATTGATCATCGAAAGAAGGGCGAATGGAAAGTATTTTAATTTCCTCCGTAATTAAATCGAAAGTTCCATCGTTGTAAACAATCCATTGATTTTCACCATCCAATACTTCTTCATTGCCTGAAGATACAACTTGCGTTTGTTTATGATTTGCATTCGCAGACCCAATAGCCAAGCCAGAAACGCCTAAGGCAGTTAAGTTTATAAAATCCCTTCTTCGCATATATTTTTCTTTAAATGTTCAATGATCAAAAAAATGTTGGAATCTAAATAAAAAGGTTCTAACTTATATTTACTGATAATTTCCAAGGATAGAAGTAAATCCAAATAGCTTCTGGCAATAATAAGAAAAAAACTATTCATAGGAGAATAAATTTAATAATATTCAGAATTAACTATGAATCCTTTTATAATCAATATTGAAAGCACAAACCTGAAAATCCAATTTTAGAGGATCGAAGATATGGATATTGTCTGCTGACAATGCAAATCTAAATTACTACCTTCAAATTTTAACAAATCAGGCGAATTATCATAAAAATATGAATTGCTTTTTAAAGTTTTTACTCAAATTAAGACAATTATTTCAATAGAATTACTACATTTGTTCATTGGTTTATAGGCATTGGTTTGCATTTGGAAAATTAGATCAACTTTTTACTATTTGAAAACCAAAAAGATTTATTTCGATAAAGATGAAAAGACGAACACTTGGATTTTATCATTTATTAGGCAAATTCGTACTCCTTGTTTATTTAATTTGCAATCACTGGGTTTTTGGGCAACAGACATATTTTGTCAAGTTTCATTCAGAAAAAAAAAATTTGCAGTGGAAGTATAAATCATCGAAAGAATTGAATTCCCTCAATTTTCTTCCATCAGAAAACAATATTTACTTTATTTCTCAAATAAACAAATCGAAAAGCTATCTTTTCTCCGAAAGTGGATGCGAGTTTGTATTATTTGACGCTGAAAATAATCATCAATCTCAAAAAATCACTCTCAATGAGAAAGAAGGAATTCTGCTTAAAAATTGCTTCAAAGTTAATTATAAAAATTTTGTTCGAACAAGTGAATTTCCTAGGGGTGGGGAATTCGTCTCATGGATGCAAACATCACTTCATCAACAAAATGCTTATTTGGATAAACATCAAACAGTAGGTCAGGATATTTTATTTATAACAAAAAATCCTGCTTATTTTATCATTTCCGATTCATTTCGGGTAGAATTTAGAAGTGGGGCAGAAATCGAAAAAATACAGATCAGGGAGCAAAAAAGCAATAAGATTATTTATGAACAAAGCAAAATATTTAAAAACCTCCTTGAATATAAGGATATGACAGACAACACATTAGAACCTTTTAAGCCCAAAACATCCTATCTGCTTATTGTCAAATATTTAAATCAAAACAGGAAATCCAATGAATCCTCTTTGCGCTTCGAAATCTTAATGTATTTGAAGGATTACATCGAATTGCAAAAATTTTTGGAAGAAGACTAAAATCTAAAGTTCAGGATTTCTTAAAGTTAATAAAAGTCAAAAATAATCTAAAACATTTTTTTAATTTTGAAGGCAGTATTTATATTTGTAAAAAATATAAAATTAAAATATCATAAACTATGAAAACGATTATCAAATTCTCATTAACACTTTCGACCTTCGCGATTGCATTGTTTTTTGGAATAATCATATTGTCATCATGCGGTGGATCAGCAGAAAAAAGAGAAAATAAAGATTCTTTGAACTCAGTTCAGGCAGATTCTAACAAAACGGATATCAAAGGCATTGATTATCCTGTATCCTCGCCCTTGGAGATGACGAAACTGCTCAACAATGCAGGTGCAAGTTATGTATTGCTTTCAAATCCAGTGAAAAGCATAGATAAATATATGACTGAAAAGAAAAAAGCAATAAATCTTGGCGTATATGGCGCAGATTTGGGTTACGAAAGTACCTACAACAAAACACAGGAAACAAATCAATATCTGAATAATGTAAAGAAATTATCTGAGGATTTGGGTATTTCGAATGTGTTTGACAAAAAATTATTGGAAAAAGTTGAAAAATACATCAATTCCAAAGACACGTTGTACAATCTTTTCACAAGTTCTTTTGAAAAAACCTACAACCAATTGCAAGAAAATGGCAAAGGCCCCGTTTCTGCTTTGGTTCTTGCAGGTGGATGGGTTGAAGCTTTGTATATTTCCAGCAAACTGGCAATTACTTCCGAAAAGAATGAAGCGATTGTGAAAATCGTTGCAGAACAAAAAATCAATTTGGACAAATTAATGGTGGCCATGAAATCTTATGAAGATGATCCCTCTGTAAAAGGCGTTATCGAATTGCTCGGCAAAGTAAAAGCAGTATATGACAAAACTAATGTTGGCAAATTGGATTCAAAACAACTGGATGCTTTAGCAGTCGCAATAGACGAAGTTAGAACAAAATTGATTGAATAAAAATAAAAGGGGTATTCATAAATTATTCTCATGTGTATTGAATAGTTTTTACCCAGATAATTGTAAATTAGCCCAAACAATTGTATTTTTTGACGATTGAATTTTTTTCGAATTTTGAGATGCAGCTTATCGAATCTGTATTTCCATTAATAAATTCAGATTCAGATTTATAATACCGGAATTTTCAGCCTTCTGTTGGCTGTTTCCGGTATTATGATTAAATAAAGATTGGACTATTATGGATGAATCAATATTAAAAGCACTGATGAAATTGTTTGCAATCATTGCGAACGTAAACCAGGATGGAGTTTCTTTTCGGGCAAGAAATATTGTAGAAGCATATCTGAATAGCCAATTAAACAAGGAGCATGTAGAAGAATACCTAAAGCTTTTTGATGAGTTTCTTGCATTTCACCACCGCAATATCAAAGACTCAGATAGCAGGGTTGGACGGAAAAGGAATTCCGTAAACTCAGTTAAAGTATTGATGATTTGCCAGCAAATCAATGAAACCCTTCAACAAAAAGAAAAGATTATTGTGCTTATCCGTCTGATGGAATTCATTAGCGAGGAGAGCGTGATAACCGAAAAAGAAATCGATTTTATCAAAACGGTAGCCGATACTTTTAAAATTTCGGAAACAGAGTATTTTGACCTTGAAGGTTTTGTATTAGAGCATTATGACGACATCGTTGATAGAGAAAAAATTCTGATTATTCAAAATCCCAAAGAGGAATTGATTGCTGATAATATTCCTGTACAAAATGATGTCTTTAGCTTCAAATACATTGATAATGAGGGGATAACGGGGAAAATACTTTTTATTCATATTCCAAGCACCAACACTTTCGTTTTCAAATATGTAGGAAAGGAAAACCTCCTTCTCAATGGGCAACATTTAGTTCCGCGCCGTGCTTATGTGTTTACCCATGGTGCAGTGCTACGCGGGCCCAAATTGCAACCTATTTACTACTCTGATATTGCAGGGAAATTCTTTGCCGAAGACGACAAAACAAAAGTGGTATTGACCGCTGAAGCTGTTGAATTTAAATTCAAAAATAGCGAAAATGGACTTCAAGCCTTTAGTGTATCGGAAGAATCAGGCCAGTTAATAGGGATCATGGGAGGTAGTGGCGTTGGTAAATCAACATTGCTGAATATCCTAAACGGAAACCTAACCCCAAGCAGTGGAAGAGTTCTGATCAATAACTACGATGTTCACCTTGAAAAGGAAAAATTGGAAGGTGTTGTGGGTTTTGTTCCACAGGACGATTTACTGATCGAAGAATTAAATGTATTTCAAAATTTATATTTCAACGCAAAACTTTGCTTCAAAGATTTTAGTGAGAAGCAGATCATTAAAGCAGTTGCAAAGGTACTTATCGACCTTGATTTAGATGAAATCAAACATCTAACAGTAGGCAATCCCCTCAATAAATTTATCAGTGGTGGTCAAAGAAAAAGATTGAACATTGCGCTGGAATTAATTCGGGAACCATCTGTATTGTTTGTCGATGAACCGACCTCCGGATTATCCTCCATGGATTCCGAAATGGTTATGCTTTTATTGAAAAGTCAAGCTATCAAGGGTAAACTTGTTATCGTAAATATACACCAGCCATCTTCAGATATATTCAAGCTTTTTGACAAGCTTCTGATATTAGACAAAGGTGGGCGATCCATTTATTATGGTAATCCGATAGAATCTGTTGTTTATTTCAAAACAGCCGCCAATCATGTGAATGCAGAAGAAAGTGAATGTTCTTTATGCGGCAATGTAAATCCTGAACAAGTTTTACAAATTGTTGAGGAAAGAGTTGTAAACCAATATGGTAAATTTACCCGGAACAGAAGGGTTTTACCTCAGCAGTGGCATAGCTTGTACAAAGATAAAATTGAATCTCATTTCAAGAAAAAAGAATCTTCGGAAAAACTTCCCCCCAATTTCTTTAAAATTCCCAATAAGCTAAAACAATTTAAAATATTCGCACTAAGGAATCTTCTTTCTAAATTGACGAACAGGCAATATCTCATGATCAATTTCCTTGAAGCTCCCTTATTAGCTATCATCATAGGATTCTTCACAAAATACATAGCGGGAACAATGGATGATCCGAACGCTTATGTATTCTCTGAAAATGAAAATATACCTGCGTATTTATTTATGAGTGTCATCGTATCCTTGTTTATAGGGTTAACGGTGAGCGCAGAGGAAATTATCCGCGACCAAAGAATATTGCAAAGAGAGCAATTCCTGCACTTGAGCCGTTCCAGTTATTTGAATTCGAAAATTGTAGTTTTGTTTGCTATTTCAGCCATTCAAATGTTTTCTTTTGTATTTATAGGGAATTACATATTGGATATCAAAGGAATGGACTGGGATTACTGGGTTATTCTTTTTGCAACTTCCTGTTTTGCCAACATGCTTGGACTCAATATTTCGGCTGCGTTGAATTCGGTTGTAGCCATTTATATTTTGATTCCTTTGATTTTAGTTCCACAACTTTTATTCAGCGGCGTGATTGTCAGTTTTGAAAAACTTCATAAAAACATTACTTCTCCCAAATATGTTCCATTGATTGGAAACATGATGACTTCCCGATGGGCATACGAAGCACTAACTGTTGTTCAATTCCGGAACAATGCATTTGAAAAGCACTTCTTTGAATATGACCAGCAAATGAGCGAATATTCATTTAAAAGCTCATTTTTAATTCCTGATCTGGAAACAAAGCTGATTGATATTGAAAAAGATTTCAAAGATCCCAAGGCGAAAGCACATGTAGAAAAAAAACTCTTAATTCTCAGAAATGAAATAGAGCTTTTTCAATCTGATGTGAAAAAGAAAAAAGCTTCTTTTAACTTGAACGATCTCCAAATTGCGAAAATCAACACCGCTACACTTGAGCAGGTAAAAAAATATTTCGCAGAATTACGTTCATATTATTCGATAAAACATCAACGCATTAGTGATAAAAAAGATCAGAAATTCAATGATCTGGTGGAAGATTTAGGCAGCAGAGATGCTGTTTATAAATTAAAAGACAATTATCATAACAAAGGATTAGCAGATCTTGTCACAAATCAAAAACAATTAGAAAAAATCATAGAATTGCCAGATCGGATGTGGCAAAGGAAAGATCCTATTTTCAAGTTCCCAGAAAGCAAATTTGGAAGAGCTCACTTGTATGCTCCTGTAAAACGCATAGGATCAACTTATATCGATACCTTTTATTTTAATCTTCTCGTCATTTGGCTTACTACTTTGCTACTATACATTGCTCTGAGAAGAGACTGGTTGAAAAAACTATTGACCAAATTCAATTTTTCAATGGCAAGAAAAACTTCAAAAGCCGATATGCGCAGGAAGAAAAGATTAAAAAAATTCAAAAAAAAGCAGAAAATGACAAAAACGCTTATTCCTCAGGAACCAGAAACAAATTAAATATTTTACCATGGAATTTAGAATCGAAACCGATACGATGGGCGAAGTAAAAGTACCATCAAACAGATTTTGGGGAGCGCAAACAGAACGTTCGCGCAATAACTTTAAAATTGGGCATGAAGGAAGTATGCCCAAAGAAATTATCGAAGCCTTTGCTTACTTGAAAAAAGCGGCAGCCATCACAAATTACGAATTAAAAGTGCTTTCCGAAGAAAAGTGTCAATGGATTGCCAAAGTATGCGATGAAATTTTGGAAGGCAAACTCAATGAAGAGTTTCCTTTGGTTATCTGGCAAACAGGCTCTGGAACACAAAGTAATATGAATGTAAACGAAGTAGTTGCAAACCGCGCTCATGTTCTTTCTGGTGGTCAGTTGGCGGATGAAAAGAAAATTCTTCATCCCAATGATGATGTAAATAAATCACAATCTTCGAATGACACCTTCCCAACAGCCATGCATATTGCCGCCTATAAATTGGTTTCGACTGTAACTTTGCCGGGCATGCAAAAACTCAAAGATACCTTGGCCAAAAAAGTGGAAGATTTCAAAGATATAGTCAAAACTGGCAGAACGCATTTTATGGATGCCACCCCCCTATCTTTGGGTCAGGAATTTTCTGGATATGTCCAGCAAATTGAAAACTCCATGAGAGCAATTCGCAATGCCCTGGTAGCAGTACAAGATCTTGCCTTGGGAGGAACAGCCGTAGGAACAGGTCTGAATACCCCTGAAGGATACTCCGAATTGGTCGCAAAAAAAATTGCAGAACTTACCGCTTTGCCCTTTGTTACAGCACCCAACAAATTTGAAGCTTTAGCGGCTCATGATGCAATGGTTGAACTTAGTGGGGCATTGAAAAGATCGGCAGTTTCGTTGATGAAAATAGCCAATGATATTCGCATGTTAAGCTCTGGTCCAAGATCCGGAATTGGTGAAATTATCATCCCCGATAATGAACCTGGCTCATCGATCATGCCCGGTAAAGTAAACCCAACTCAACCCGAAGCCCTTACGATGGTTTGCGCTCAGGTTATGGGCAATGATGTTGCTGTTTCGATAGGTGGCTCTATGGGGCATTTCGAACTAAATGTTTTCAAACCGTTGATCGCTGCCAATGTTTTACAATCTGCACGTTTATTGGGCGATGCCTGTGTTTCATTTAATGATAATTGTGCAGTTGGAATAGAACCGAATAAAGCAGTTATACAAAATCACTTAGAAAACTCCTTAATGTTGGTAACCGCTCTCAATACCCACATCGGATACGAGAAAGCTGCAAAGATTGCAAAAAAGGCGCATAAAGAAAATAAGACTTTGCGTCAGGCAGCCATTGAGCTTGGATTTGTTAGCGATGAGCAATTTACTCTTTGGGTAGATCCACGAAAGATGATCTAATCTGAATTAATTGCAATCTCCTTTCTTAAAAATTTGGGTTAGCCAAAAACCAATTCAAAATGGCTAATCCAAACCTGATTTTTTGTAACTATTTATTCATGCAAAAGACAGAAGAAAAAACTTTTCAATTTGAATTAAGATCACACCCAAAAACATGCAACTTTATGTTGGCAAATAGCTTAGTTTAAGCTCTTGAATTTTAAACAATCTTCAAGATTTCTGAATTTAGACGCCTTTAAATCGTTTGGGATCAATTTGGTATTTGTGCAAACGCAAACGTAAAATTCGTTCGGTGATACCTAATTTTACAGCCGCATCTAAGGTGCATCCATGAGTACTTATCAGATTGTCAATGATAGCCTGTTTTTCGATATTAGCCAAAATATCATCCAATGATCCTTGCAATTTGGTATCCGAAGATTCGGCAGTTTGTAAAGTTGGAGGTAAATTTGTAGATTGAATTACACCATCATGACTCAATATGGCTGCTCTTTCTATCACATTTTCCAACTCCCTGATATTACCTGGCCAATGATACATCATCAATAAATCAATGGCCGAAGTTGAAATTCGCTTAATAGAAAGACCATGCCTTTTATTCGATTTTTCAATAAAGTGATTTACAAGAATTGGAATGTCGTTTCTTCGCTCTCGTAACGATGGAATGCATATTGGAAAAACATTCAGTCGGTAGAATAAATCCTCCCTAAACTCATTTTTAATGATCATTTCTTCAAGATTTCGATTGGTTGCCGTAATAATTCGAACATCAATCTTTATGGTTTTACTTCCACCTAATCTTTCAAATTCACGCTCCTGAAGAATTCTTAAGATTTTCACTTGAGTAGGCAGAGGGAGGTCGCCAATTTCATCCAGAAAAATAGTTCCGCCATCAGCAAGCTCAAACCGCCCTTTTCGCAAATTTAATGCTCCGGTAAAAGCCCATAGCCGTCAATTTAAGCCTATAACCTTCACTCAATTAGCACATAACACATTTCTGATAGAAATCCGAAACTCTCTCAAATTGCTAATTTTTAATATAGTGCCAGTATTTGAATAAAAGTAAGG
>Ga0316608_1000509_pt1 | contig 18105 bp, 18 predicted proteins | sample MIS2016152B_MG_FD_207673 | JGI IMG/M metagenome (GOLD analysis project Ga0316608, IMG submission 207673) | Microbial mat bacterial communities from Middle Island sinkhole, Lake Huron, Michigan, United States - MIS.2016.152B | ecosystem: Environmental > Aquatic > Freshwater > Lake > Sediment...
GTACATTGATATGAATGTAGGAGTGATTAAATTTCTGGTTGGTGTTCTTCTTAGGCTATCTGTAAATTTGAAATCATCTACCATAGCTAAGTCATCTGCTGGTTCGTTTACGAAAGACACTTCGCCGTATTTCATGTCACCGAATACGAAAAACATATCTTTGCCGGGAGTGTGTTCGCATCTTTCCCCTTCTTTGGTCCAGTCAGCGAAACATTTACTGCAGTGAAGTGAATTAGTATCGTAGCCAACGCTAACGGTTAAGTATCTTCTATCAAGAACTTTTTCTATTGCATCGGGCGACGTTATGTCACACCCTAATCTTAAATACCCAAGTCCAGAAAATGCAGTATCCTTCAAATAAGGAGCAAGTCTGGTTATGTATTTTAAGTTCTTTTCATTGTGTACTGAATCTTTTTCTGCGGCAAGTATTAAATCTGCAGGTATGGTTGGATCTGGAGTTCTTACGTATGTTGCGCTTACCACTCTACCAAGAGCATCTTGATGTGTGTCGTGGTGTGGAAGTACAGGTTTGTTGTAAGGTTTAATAAAACTATCAGCTGCTTTATTTACTTTTGCCGGAGCATAGTAATGTGCGTGTCCAGTAACTTTAGAAGCGTGAGTACTATTAATACTAACTAGCAAACCTTTCTTTGACTCTTCTGCTGTTTTCAATACACTGTCTATGTATTTTGTTTTGGCTTTTGGAGTGTGTCGGTAGTCTAATGTGATGTGGTCTAAGAAGTGAAAGTTGTTCATACTTTATTCACCGATGAGGTAGTTTGTTAGATTATCTATCAAGATATCTGTTGCGAGTGTTTTTTCAACGCCATTGACAGAATCAATAATATTGAATACTGTATCGATATCCACATCTGCAAAATCAAATCCGTATTCGGTTGCATCAACAGAGAACACTAGATCGATTACATCAGAAGACATGTCGTCGGATTGAATTATCGATATTCCTTCGAGTAAGTATTTTTCTATAGAAGATTTTCTCTTTGTTGGTCCGGTGGATTTACCGTGTTGATTGGAAGGTTGTTGTCTACTCTTAGCTTGTTTGGTTGCCGCTGTTTCTTTTTGTTTAGCCGCCGCTTCACCTTGAGGAATAGTGACTTTGTGTAGATATAAACCTTTACGTTCCTCGTCACTTAGTTTCTTATGATTAGATCTCGTTCTGGTTTCATCTTCTGTCATCATGTTCTGCTGATACATTAATGAGCTGTGATTTTCTAATTTTATCATTGTTTCTGTATCTATCTCGCTGAATTCAAACTTAACAAAGTTTTCTTCAAGCAAAGACGACATGTCGAACTTTTCAAGTAACAACTCTGATATGATTTCGAATTCAAAGAATGACTTATATGTTCTCTGATAAGACTTTACGCTGTCGATAAGATTTCTGGATAATGTTTCAGATGTAGCTTTGTTGGAAGTATCTCCAACGCCTAAGTCAACAGGGGATATGCCGAGAGAAAGAAACACTCTCTTCATTGCGTAGTTCAAATATTCTTCAACTGGTAACACTTTATTGCCAGTTAAATATTCCATCTTTTGTCTGTTTGTAACTACAATGCCACCATCAGAAGGCATTTCCATTATCTTTCTTTTCCAGTATTCTACTTCTGGAGTTCCGTCCTCCATGTTGTGTGCAGGCTCTTCGTCTGTTCCTATCGTAAAGACAAAGAATGGAAATAGATATTGCTGAGTTAGTAATTCAACGCCTTCTTCTATCTTTCTAAGGAAGCGAATATCATCTAAAGCAGGCCATATCCCAGGACACGCCATATTATAACCGGCACGTCTAGAGTGATAAAAATGAATTACTTCATCTTTATTAAAGATCTTGTATTTGCCACTTGGCATTTCTTGTTTATACTTAATTACCTGACCATTGCTGTCATGCATAAATCTAACAGACTCTGCAGGTAATCTAAAATATGCTGCAACTGGGTGGATATCCTTTACGGCTCTTTTTGTTTTGCCTTTTCTTATATTTCCACCGGAGTATTTGTCATTTCTTACTTTTACTAGGAATGCATTATGGTATGATATTAGGTCGGTAGCTATTTCGGAGTGTAATATGTCCCATGGTTTATTCTGGGATAGTTCGATTTGCTTTAATCGTAGTTTTATATATTTGACATAGTTTTCATTATCGCCAGTTATTCTAAAACCATTCTTAAGCATCAGCGTGGATTTCTTTTCAATGGTTTGTTTAACTATACCGTCTACTTCAGAACATGCCGCAATTTGATATAAATTATATTCAGGCGATTCAAAAATACCGCCAGTGACACTTCTTGTATATGACAATATTTTACTTGCCGCGTAAGGTATTTTCTCAATACCGACATGTTTATTTTCGGTAGGTATTTTATGTATAGCTATATCTTTGTAAGCTATGCTGTCTAACTCTACTTTTAACTCAGTGCTTTTGTTACCCATTTGTCAACTTCACCTTTACTTGCGTGCGTTTTATCAAGACATGATGAGTAGTCTATTATAGATACAGGGATTCCCTGCATAGACTGGTTTTCGTCAAAATTAACGTACTCACCTATTATTGCATGCAAATTTGAAGACTGTTCTTTTAGGTTATCAAATTCTGAGTGTAATTCGTAATCTATAGGATATCGGCTTTTTACTCCAGATAAAGAATCTATATCGTCAACATTCGACAATAAGAATTCTGCACTTTGAACATTTAGCACTTGACTGCGATTAAAGAAATCGGAAGGTATATCTTTAGCGATTAGAATATCGATTGCAGAACTAGCGGGGGAATTATTTATTGTGGCGTTTGGAGTACTTGGGCTTCCTGATAACTGTCCATTTACGAAATCAGCACCTGAACCTATATAGTCTGAACCTAAGCCAATAACTCCATCCACGTTACCATTCCATCTTTGAAAAGCATCCTGTGTGTCATCAATGGACTCTCGGCACATATCAACTAATTGCTTGCCCATTTTGTTAAGTTGCAATTTCTTATATTTCTTAGCCATCTTTATAAGTTGTGTGAAAAACGCCGCTGTACTTTTTAGTTCGCGAATTGTTCTTATGAGGTCATATACTTCTTTGCCATTATCGAAAGGTTGCCATGCGTATCTGGTATATTGCTGCAGTATCTTATTTATATAGTCTTCTGCTCCTTTAACTGAATCGTTAAGTGTTTTGTGAACTTTGTTTATTTGATCTAGGGTTTGTTTGTCTACACCAGCTATGAAGTCGTCAACTTTTTGAGATGTTGACTTTTCGCCCTTTTCTTGTTTGTTCTGATATATTTTGCCATTATCCCATACGAATGGATTTGTTCCATCAGCAACAGCATTAACTACAGGTGCGATCTTGGCAATTAACATCCTTATAGTGTCGAGTATGCATTCAACTGGTGCTTTTATCATATTTATAAGCATAGATATCATAGCGATTATAGCTGACATTACTGCACTAACTATAGCCATTATGGGGTCACCAAAGAAGAAGTCGAATTTTATATTTAATCTTTTCTTTATTTGCGCGAGATTAAAGTTTATTAAAGCAACTGCGGCGGCAAAATCAGGAACGCACCCAAATTCAAGTAAGTATGATAATAAATTGCATAGCGAATACGAAGTTGGTGATACGAACATTTTAAGTAAACTAACTACATCGTTCCAGTATCCTATTAAAACATTTTTAATGGAGTCAACTATAGGTTTTAGGTATTTATTATAGAATGCTTTCCATGAATCGAATCCGTTCTTCTTTCCAAAATCATCAAAGAAATGCTTATCCTTAGCACTGCCAAGTCCTAATCTAAGTAAGCAGGGAAGGCAATCTTCGAAAGCTTGTTGTAGCCATTCCTCTGTTTTGTCGGCGAATTCGTTAGTGAGTGCATCTTTTATAGTTTTCTCTATTTTGTCAATAGCCGGAGTTGTATTGTTTACGTTGGCTTGATTAGATACTGAAATCCCACCAGCCAGTAACTCTGGATTGTCTCCATTAGCAAGTATTGCATTTACCGACTTTATTATATTTGACGCTGCATTCATTTCTGGAGAATTCACTGCACTTGCAATATTTTCTATTGGATCGTCAATCATATTAACGTCGACTTCTGTAGCGGCTAATTGATTTCTGTATTTTAATAAGTCTATGTAATCACTGTATGTTATTTCTTTTTTACCTTGATCACCATATAGTGTTTTACTATCATCGTGTTCGATAGGTAATCTTAGGCCCAATCGATTTGCGCGAGTTATGCATATTTGAATTATCTTCTCGTAATCTTCGCTTATGCCCGATGCCATATCTTTCATCAATTGTAGTTCATCCAAAGTGCTACTTACGAAAGTTTTACTATCGCCAGCATTCTCTTCGTTTATGGATGAGTGATGATATACTATTTCTGGGTCTGTCCATTTAGAGGTTGGTCTATCGAATATGCTTTGCATTAAATTAAACTCGCTGCATTTTGTGTTATGTTAGAGAATTGGCCATCTTGAGTTATAATATTCTTGTCATTATTAAAGTTACTGTCAAAAGGAGATGTGGATTTTAATAGCGCAGGGACTTCTTTTGAGACCATGGATTCGCTAGTTACCGCCAAGTATTTAGAAGGAGAGGGCATTACTGGAACTGGCAATCTAGAAGACTGCATATATTGTGTTCCAGCTGGAGTCACCATTTTACTACCGGTTACATAACTAGGGGATTTGGCTGCAACCTCAACCATAGGGAGTGTGTTAGTTTTATTTGAGACCTTACTTTTTATTAAATCTGTTGTCAATTTAACGACCTTAGGTAAAGCCTCTGTTACTGACGGAGTTGTAGGAGCGCCTATTGATGTGGCTATATGAGTATGTGTTCCGTAGTTGCTTGCAAGCTCGTTAACTATATCTATTAATTCATCTATTCTTGTTTGTAGGTTATCTATTGTTTTGTCTACTCCAGATGTATACGCTGAAATAAAACTCGCGAAATCTGTTTTGTGTATAAAATCATCTTGAACGTAGGGATATATTAACAGATACGATTGTAATATAGCGTCTTTTGTTACATCAGAAGGTTTCTTGTTTATACCTAAACTTTTAACACCAAGACCTAATCCCCACATACCTTGTTGTATTGGGTTTGAATTAGCGAACGATGGAATTTTAGTATTCAAGTTATCTCCTTAGCAGGTCTGACAAGTTTATGTTATGTCTATTGTTATAAACAATTACTCTTGAAACTATTCCATTAAAACCAGATCCGCCAATTTTTATAAAATCAAAATTATTCAATCCAGACAATGCTTGAACATATAAGATTCCATTTATGTAGATATTTCCTCCAGCAACAGTAATTCTAGTAGGAAAGAGCAGGTCGCTATTAAATTCGCATAATGGCGTTCCAGAGAAATATATTGTCCCGTCTTGTATATTAATGAAGTTATCACCAGTGAGATCCATAAGTATTGTGTTTGCTCCAGTATAAAATAGAGTAAGTTCAACATCTAATATGTAATCGTCGTCAACCACTTGAGTTCCTATAACTTGAGTTTCGTATTCAGCTCCATTCTCAAGGAACATACATCCAAAACCACGCATAGATCCTTCAGGTAAATCAACGTCTATATTTGTTACGTGATTCTTTGTTTTTGGTAGAACGTGGTCTTCCGTGAAGTCCATAAATGTTATTAGATTTTCTGGATTAACTGGAAAATACTTTGCTGTAAAATCATGCGCGATTATGTTATGTGATAAATCGTCGCATGTGTTGCTTAATGTAATTTTCTTTGAACAATACGGCGCAATTATTTCATTAGTTATTGATGGACTCGTGCAGTTCAATAAGCAGTACATATCAGATACGTTCTTAATGTAAATTTCTTTCGAATTACTGATTGGAATTAATTTCCCAGTCTGATATATTATTGCGTTATTGAAGTCGTTTGTATAACCGAAAATTAGCATTAAAAACCTCTCGTTCTGCTACTTGAAAAAGAACTAGTTCTTGAATTATTTCTTGAACTCCCAGCGAATGTAACCGAGGAACTTCTTGAATTTGTGTTGATAAATGGTTTAGGAACTGCGCCAGTTGTACTACCGCCAGAGCTTAGCACTTTATTGTATTCTGAGATCTTATCGTTTTCTACTCTTCTGTAAAGTTCCTTTTCCGCCGAAACAATAGCGTTGTAATCCACAGGTGTTTCTACATTAGGATTGACGTGAGCCATTGCGCTAATGGATCTTCTCTTACCTACGTGAGAATATTCAAGAATAAAGACAAGTAAGGCAAGCATTAAGGCATCTAGTGCGTGGTCGCCAAATTTTGAATCAGCACCATAAACTGTTGTTCCGTTTGGTGTAATGCGATCTATATAATAGCCACGTAATTGGTTGATTAGTATTTCATCAAATTTAGAAATTTCTATAAAGCCAGACTCAAAAACACGAACCGCGTTGTTTACGATAAACGGTTTCATTGCTTTCTTCATCTTCTTGTGAGTATAGATATCGTTAGTTTCTATTGTCGAACCAAAGTCTATTGCTTTGGCATTTATAAGATTTTTGTCAGGAGTCCCATAAAGAGCTTTATGTCCTATCTCATGTATAGCTTCTAGCTGCATACCATTAAAGCCATTATCTACATATATGTGCGAACAATTCCATTTGCGATTCATTTCTTTAATTTTAGCGACAGCAATTGTTTGTGTCCATCCATCAACAGATACTGATGCGGTATCAACACATCTGTATTTATAATTAATAGGATCGTATTCAACTACTCTTATTTGTGTTCCGTTTTTAGGAGAATTCCAATCAACTCCCATGCTATAAATATTACCTTCAATTCTACGCAGTGCGTTCATATGGTAATTAGTAATAGAAGCGTCAATGAATGGATTCTGAAATACACCCTCCCCATCAGAGGCGAATTCTGCGAGTACTTCAAATTTAAAACCCGACTCTGTAAGATTGGCTCTAAATTCTTCTTCCATCTTTGGTCCCCACATAGGGTGAAATTTATCAGAAGGGAAGTAAAATGATGTGTATGCTTTATCGTATACACGTTCGTAGAACCAGTCGCGAAGTCCTTTTGGTGTTGATGTTAACCAAACTTCCACATCGTTGTTTTCCGCCATCAAGGCGATAACAGAATCTATATCTTCGGATGTTAAGAATGAGGCCTCATCCATCCATAGTATATCTGCCGCACTACCACGTATTGCGGTTGATCCAGAAACGAAACCTTTTACAGTTACGCCATTAGTAAGACATAATTCTATTTGAGGATTTCTTCTACTAGGTATTTTCCCGTCAGGTATCATCTCCATTAAGATTGGGTTGTTGTCTATTAGCATTTCAATCATCTTGAAGATAACATTTAGCTGAGCTTGGTTAGGTGTAAATATTACTATATTTAAACCCGTTTTTGTTCCGTCGTTTTTCCATGTAAACATCTTATGGCATAACTTAACTGCCATAGCTAGTGATTTACCAATACGTCTTCCGGCTCTGGTTACCATTCTTTTTGACAATGACCTGATTATCATAGCTTGGTATGGTATACCATCTTTAGACATACGAGATTTCCATCCTTTGTGTCTTTGTAATAAGTACTTTTCAGCCCAGGTTACGGGATCGACCAGTGCAAGCACTTCAGACATCTCTTCATCGCTGAGTAGTTCCTGCACTTGAACTGGAATCATTTTCTTATAATAGTCATTGATAGGATCCAACATGAAAGCTGGATCTTCGTGTGAAGCTTTATATAGCCATTCGTGGCGAGTTGACTTTATTCTTTTAAGTTCGCCGTCAAGATATTGCTGAATTCTCTTTTCGTTCTTAACGACATATAGGGATTCATCATCAACTTCAGGATCTATCTCTTCAGCTTTATCTGCTATTGATTCATAATAATATTTAAGGTACGGATTTTCCGCAAAGCCCAGTATTGACATGTTTATTCTTAATTATGTTCGACATTACAAGCGGGATCTTATCCCACTTTCTTATTTTTTTGAACTTATCTACAAGTTCAGGATATACGTTGCATAGATTACTAAAGAAGCTATAGACTAACTCAAGGGTTAATTTCCTAGCAGTTATGGCGAGAAATATCTTTTCAAACACTTGTTCCTTTCCAGTAACTACGTGGTGGCATTTTTCACACAGAGTTATTCCATTTGATCTAAGATATGCTATGTCTGGTCTGTCTACTTTTCGTAGTATGTGGTGGGCGTTTAGTTTTTTACTAGCTGCGCATAATTGACAAAGGAAGTGGTCGCGTTTGAATATCAACTCACGCCACTTCTTGTATTTCTTATCGTTGTAGTTATACATTCAGGTTTTCAAGAATAACTTTAACCAGAGGATTTCTAACTATATGCTCATCATCAAATTCTACAGTAGCAATATTGACATCTTTATCTTTAAGATCTCTGAATGCAATATGAAGCCCGGTTTTGGTTTTATCAGCATATCTATCACTTTGATCTAAATCGCCGGATATTATATACTTCGAATCCTCACCTAGTCTAGTAAGGAATGTTTTCATTTGACGCGGTGTTGCGTTTTGAGCTTCTTCAAATATTACAATAGCTTTATCTATATTAACGCCACGCATGTATGCAAGAGCCATAACTTGAATTAAGCCACGATCTTTCATTTTATTAACCTTACGCTCACCGAGTATCTTATTGAACAAATAGAAAGTAGGGAACACGTAAGGATCTAACTTTTCGTTAATATCTCCAGGAAGGAATCCTAATTTCTCTTCAGCCTCTACAGCGGGTCTTACGATAATAATCTTATCGAATCTCTTCTGGTGGCATAGCAAGTCTAAAGCTTTAGCTGCCATAATATAACTTTTGCCTGTACCTGCTGGACCTTTACATATAATTACTTCATTCTCATCGATTGCGTCCCAATATTCCTGTTGACGTTCATTCTTGAAGTTTATCTTAATTTTGTTGTATTTTAATTCTGCTAGGGTAGGTTCTTTATCTATGAATGTAACTGGGGCTTTATCTGTGGGTTTATTCTTCTTCGCTCTCGACATGACGATTTCCTTTGGTTGTGTTTTTAAGTAGTTGCTTTAAACGTGCGTTACCTAAAAACAGGTCGTCGCCGTTTTTAATAATCTTAAGTTCGTCTTCAGTTATTCCAAGTTTTTTATACCAATTGTTGATTTCACGATTAGCTTTCTTTTCTTCATCGATACGGAATCTGTCCATTGAGCCGTTCTGCTTAATGGCTCTACTTGAAACTCCAGTTGTGCTTTCGTGTATCATTCCAATAGTACCTTTAAGTATGCGTTTGTTTTGACATTTAGTCATATAGAAAATATCAAACCCAGCAGACATCAAAATACCATTACCTACTATTTCAAGGTTAACTTCATTACTTAGTGATTCTAAGTAATCTATAAATACCATGCTCGCCGAAGCCTCTCCTCCATTTGAAGAAAAATAAAGCGTTACCATTTCATCTTCTGAAATAGAACGCTTAACATCGTCGAGTAGTGCGACAAGATTTCCTACTGATTCATAAGAAATCTCTCCATCGAAAACAACCGAAGCCATAAATGCTCCTACTGTGGGGTTTAGTTAATAACCAGCCGATAACATTCTAGCTTCATTGCCAAAATCGCTACGGATATTGAATTGACTTGTTCTTATAGCATTTAGAGATCTCTGACGCATAGTCATTCCCATCTCTGAATCCTTAAAATACCCACCAGTATCTGGTGTCGTCAATCTGTGTCCTAACTTTGCATAGCCTTTTACTAAATCAACAGCCATATCTCCGCCTATTGCACCAACCGCCTGACCTATGAATGCGCCTGGAGTTCCTAAAACAGCGGCGCCGATTATACCACCAACCTTGGATCCAACACTCATTGCTGCAACTTTCGCAACACCAGTAGCCATGCCAGACATTCCGTCTTGCTTCATTTCGCTATTTATTGTCATTGCGGCGATTCCAGCAGCAACCCCGATTCCAGCTATTCTAGGTCTTGCTACGCCACGAGCACCAGACTTCGTCATACTCACTTTGTTTCCATTAATATTAATCTTAGGGGTAGCTGGTTCGTACATATCAAATGCGGCTCGCGCTCTTGCATTTGAAACTTTCTGAGCAGATCCAAGTTTTTCAGACCAGGTTGCGTATGCTTCTTGAGCTAGTTTTTCGGATTCAAATTGTATTGAATTAGTGGCAGATGACATTTTAAAAGGAGATTTTAAAAACGATTCTCTTTTTAACTTGGTCCAAAGTCCACCTTTAGACGCCTCAGCGAATTCATTCCAAACATTCTTGACACCAGCGCCTTTAAATGAACCAGTAGCTCCGAAACTTGCCCAACTATGTATTCCTCCAGTGAATTTATCATTGAATACATGCTCCCATTTGTTTTTATTGAAAGCTTTGACCATATTCTTAAACCCATCTGGACCATCAAAAGCAACGCCTGTGAATTTATTTTTCGCCCATTCCTGGAGTTTGGATCCAGGTGCATTATATTCGTTTTTAACTAAATGCCTTGCTGTTAATCCAGCACCTAAAGCTAAACCTGCATATATTCCGCCTCTGGCTACATTGCCTGGCGTTGGGGCATACGCCCGCATTGTTTGTTCGTCGCGTTCTCTGTCGTAGTATGTATACATAGGTTAGGTCGTTGTTGGTTATTAAAGGTTTTCTACATAAAAATCAATCACCATATGGAGTAAAATGATTATTTATTTTTGGACCAGGTAATGCTCCGCCAGAGAAAAACCCATACTTAACTTCTTTTCTATTTGGCGAATATGCTCTTGATCGCTTTGCCATAAACGCTGCGTGTTCACGTTCTGCTTTTGATTTAAATTTTATACTTCCAGCTGAATTAATTGGGTTTAATGTTTTAGAAATATTGTTTTTTGTTGCGGCTCCAACGTTTTCGGCATTCATTGTTGCATTTTTGAAAGCTCTTTCTTTAGCTACCGAGTTGACTTTTGAACTAGCTCTATAAGCTCCAATAGCACCACCAACCAAAGCTCCTTTAAATGCTCCAGACAGCATAGATTCTCTATCATTGATTCCTCCATAAACAGCACCGGCTCCGGCACCTACAACTGCTCCTCTTGCAAATCCAAGTCCTGCACGTGAATTGGCGAAATTCTTTACGTGTTTACCGCCCCAAGTGCTCCACATTTTGCTTTGACTATTATTTATCATTCCTCTTACAGATCTAGAAAGTGAGTCACCCATACTATTAGTCTTGCTGAACAAACCAGCAGATTTAGCTTTATTTAAACTTCCACTGATTCCACCATATTTAGTCATTAAACCGTAAGCTCCACCAAGCATCGCTCCTTTAGTTGCCCATGAGCCAGGATCCGCATCGCCACCAGTTGCTTTAACTGCACCACCTAGGGCACCACCTACTATTCCGCCGAAAGCGGCTCTACTTGCAGCACGCCCCAATCCACCATCCCAGGCTTGTCTAGCTAAGCCTTCGCTTCCCATTAGTTTACTGCCGGTTCTCTCTACGATATTAGATAACATTCCCATGTTTTGCCTCACATTCTATTGTGTTGATTTCTATCGTTCCACATTTGAAGACCAATGCCCATACTTTTAGGCATTGACTCATATATTAATTTATTTCTTAATTCAACTCTATCTTTACCAGGACCATACTTAGGCATGCCTCTACGAGTAGTTTGCAGGTATGACATTGTCTCATCAAAAATCTTCTGATTCTTAGCTAAATTAGGTGCAGTTTCCTGTGGCGTCAAACGTTCTTCGTTTGCGCTCTGCAGAGTATCTACACTTGCGGTCATCGGTAATCCCTGAAGGAGAAACTTGCCGGCCAATCTATCCCTCTCTACCATCTTACGTACACGTTGGACTTTCCTGAGGGAAGCTTCATACGCTTTGTAGTCAAACTGCTGAAATATTATTTTTTGTTGCGAAGGACTATCGCGGTTAACATACTGTATATATCCGCGATCATTACCCGTTTCTCCAAGATAGAAGTTAACTTGATCCTTATGCGTAGGCTTGGCTTTGCCGTCAGCTTGTATCTTTTGGAATATGCCATTCGATACAGTTTTAATATCACCAACACCTAAAGGAGTTATGGCGTCAATATGTCCAGTAATTCCAGCCTTTCGATTATAAACTAAAGGTTCCGCATCTAGGAGGTTTCCTTCGACTGCAAGCTGAGACTGCATGAGCTGATGCAGGGCAGTACCTGCATTTGCAGATGCTGTTATATAAGGCGACATAGTTTTTGATTCTTGTGTCATTTCCTTGTACATATCAGCTTCAGATAAACCTATTTTAGAAGCACGGAATTGTTTATATAGATATTCTTCTTTTGCGTTATTGTATTCAGGTTGTATCTCATTGTGTGGATCTGAAGCGGCGCCTCTATTTAACATTATAGAGGAAGCCATCATTGTTGTATTTGGTCCCTGATATGGAGAACCAAAATCAGTGTTACTACTTCTTGTTTCTCCGGCAACTCCACTGTGACTCATGCCATTGATTATCGCTGAAGTTCTATGACCTGAGATCTTATTGATTACTTCGCCGATCGATTTACCAACAGTGTAACCAAAGAACCCAGTACCTGCCTTTTTGGCGAGTGGACTTTCAAGAAGACCCTGCAGTTGCCCAACGCCTTCTCTTATTTTTCTAGCACTAGCAGTATTGCCTAATTGTCTTTCCATTGTATTGACAACTGCACCAGAACCGAATATCAACATATCATCGGCCATATCAAGCGCCATGTTCTTGGCGAATCTACCAACTCCACCCTCTGTTTCTTCTTCGGATGCAGAAAGTCCTTTGTACATACCGTAAGCACCCCAACCCATCACCCAACCTTTATTGTGGGCAACTTCGGTTTTAAGTCCTGAAACAGTTTCCTTTAACATGGTAGGGAGATCTTTCAATACATCAACGCCTACATCTCCGGCGATCTGTAAACCTTTCCTTAGGCCTTGCCATGGAGAACCGAAATCAGTTTCTGACTTTCTTCTCTGTGCGGCCATTCCTCCTTCGTGCATACCTTCGATAGGATTTATGTTTCCGTTTATCCTATCTGATGGTTTGTGATTAAACAAAGTAGCATACGCTACTAATGCACCAGTCCCAATAATCGCAGCTGTCTTAAATCCTTTTGCTGAAATATTAGGTTCATGTATTTTATCTGCCAGCATAGCTGGAGTTCTTAAAGTGTCGTCATTAGCAATTGTTTTAAAGAATCTTGACTCAGAGAATGTGGATGTAAGTAAATCATCAACTTCAGAAATAGATCTTATTTTACCACCATTGTTCAACCTAGTCATTTCGGCATCATAAGATTTATCAAACGCAGAAACCATAGTGTCGCCGTATTTGGATTTCAGGTATGACTTTACACTACCTGCATTTTCCATCTTTTGATAACTTCTGGTTTTACTAACAGGATCCCATACCTGTTTTGTAATAGAACCTTCTTCGCTAAGAAGTCTATGTGAAAATTCTGTAGCAATACTATTTTTAGTATGATCAGCATCGTTATAAGCAAACTCTTTCCATCGACTAGTTAAATCTTCGAGGTGTTTAAATATAGATTTTGATTTCCCCGAAAATCCTTTCTCAGAAGCACCCTCCTCGAATATTCTTGATAATTGATCAAATACAGGCGCCATTAACTTTGTATCGCCGGCATTGTGTCCTTGAACTTCCATACCCATTGCTCTTTGCAATATGGACATCTTGTTACCGGTTCTGTAATTACCACCAAAATTCGCGATACCATCTTCTTCTGCTTTTGCCATTAAGACAGAAGCCATATCCATAGTATCAACCATTCCACCAGTAACTTTAGTTTGCTTTAAGAATTGGTTATATTGGTTATATATATCTTTTGCTGTATATGCACCGACCTTCCCTTTAGTTTCCTGTATCTGCTTGAACTGGTTATATAATGATCTATCATAACTACCGTAACCACCAGGCATCATCTCATTAAACCACGCACGTTCAGAATGATTGTAGTCTATTCCTTTTGCGCTATTTAGAAGAGGAAGATCGAATTCCTTATCCAGTAATTCTTCAAGTCTAGGTATGTCAAAGTTTAAGTTATGGCCAACAACAGTAGAATTACTCGCCTTTGCATCTCTAAACTTGCTTACTAAAGAACTCGCCGCTCTAGTGCTAGATTGAAGTTCTTTCCCAACTCTATCACTATATACGTTCTTAGAAAATGAACTTAATTTAGTTACATCATTGAAATCGCCAGATAAAACAACATGACTACCTTTATCAATATCGTTCTTATAGTCGTACCATGAATACGAAGAGAGACCGGGAAAGCTAGATGGATCTCTACCACTTAACTGTACGGTCTCTGTATCATAGAAATATGTATTCTTATTCTTTAACAATTAAAGAATCCTGACTCAGTTAAATTGTTCATTATTGTTTCTGAAAGTTCTTTATGAGAGGGGAGTTGTTTGAATTGGGCGATTGAATATTTAATCACCTCAGCAGCAATAGACTTGTGGTATGCACACATGAAACAGCCAAGTACAAGAGAATGTACATGACTATATAGTTCCTCTAATGCGCAATACTTTAACATTGTAATTAATCTAGGTAGTACCTTTGTTTCATCATAAAACGCCGGACGGTTCAAATACATCTCTTTTGGCAGCATTGTTTGATTCCTCTACAATAACGGCATCTTGAACACTTAGTTGGTTATATATATCTGCTAGTTTATTCATAATTGAATTAGCTCTTGATGTGTAATCCTTTGTTTCAAGATTAACAGCATCTTCGATTGCTTTCTGTGCAGCTTTGTTTTTGCGGGTAGCATTAAGAGCATCAAGAATCTTCATTCGCCTGGTTTTTATACGTTCCTTTACACCAAAAGCCCAGTGCTCCGTATCCTCTCTGAATTCTTCTCCATCAGGCGAGAACTTAACTCTCTCTCCTCTAAGATCACCGAATTCTGATTTAGCCAATGTCTTTGTGACTCTGGTTTCGTAAATAATCAGTTCAGCCAATTCCTGAACTAACATAACTTCAGAATGTCTGTCCATTGGAACATCGAATTCCTCTATGAACTTTCTTGTATGATAATAAAGCAATTCCAGTTCTATAGGGCATTGTCTTCCAATAGGTGCATTCTCTAATTCAACATGTATACAGGATTGAGCAAAAGGACATTGCTCAGCTCTACAAATAAGAGGTACTGAACTATTTATTCCAGTAGTCATTGTAGAGTAGGCACGTTTCAGCTTAATGGCTTCATCAGGAGTTAAAGCAATTTCGCCATATTGATCCCTTGCAATGGTTATCTTATCAAAGAAACTGCTTCTAGTTAATTCGCCTGATTCAGTAAGAACTAAACTATCTATAGTAACGAGTTGCATCTCGCCGTGTTTCTTCTTATCATATTTCTCTATAACATCAGTATTTTCTGCCGCGGCTTTAATTTTATCGCCACGTTCAGTCTGCTCTTCCATCAGTTTTTGGAACTGAAGGAAATCCGCATTTGTCGATTGCATTAATTGTTTTCCTCATTATTTCTAAAAGACAATCCATTTCGCCTTCGCTTATGGATTTAAGGCGTGCAGCATTAGCATACATACAGAATTCAGGGTCACGACCTTCTTTAGTCCTAACGCCACGAATTCCACAATAAGCCTCTGTGTAACTATTTGAGAGTTTTTGCATGAGCTCATACATTCCATCGAAGAATGCAAAGTCACTTTTGGTAAGTTCGTTTAAAAGCAAAATAGCCTCCAATTTCTTGGAGGCTAAATAATAAGCAGTGAAGTGCTATATCAAACTATGGCGAATTGAGTGTCGCCGTGAGAGTTCTCAGTGAAAGTAAGTTTTCCAGGTATCTTTTTAACTTCGGCGGAAGAAAATGTCTTTCCTATTGTTTTAACTTGTTTAGATTCAGACTTAGAAAGAATAGTACCTATAATAAGAATAGTATCTTCATTAATATTCTTCATTAATCGCCAAGAGAATTTATTATGTTCAAGAATATATTCTCTACTAGAAGTACCAACAAAAATCTCAATCACACTACAAATAGGCTCAAAGTACTGATTAAGTCTCAAGCAATCCTTGATGTTGCTAGCCATTAATTGTAAGCCTAAAACAGAAATAGCTTCATTATTGGCATGTTTAATATTAAGATCTCTATCAATAACAAGCATTGGACTAGAGCCATAATCAAGAAAGCTAACCAAATTAAAAGCATCAGATACTTTAAGTTGATTCTTAATCGCGGAAAGTCTGTCTTCTATTTCTTTAGGACTCATACCTTTAAAGAAAACAGTAATTAAACAATTGCCGCTAAGGCTTATCTCTTTTGGATTATCAATTATATAGTTCTTGCCCGTAATAAACTCAACACCGTCAACAACAACAGTGCCAGAATCCACAACCAACATTAAACCTTTCCATTTAATAAAATGAACCATCTGATTATTTAACTCATAACCAGAACCAGACTTAATTATATACTCGCCGTTACCAGTATTAACATTATAATTAACAACGTTAAAAAACAATCCATCCAACTCAATTCCGGCGTAATCCTTGTTTCTGTTTCCGTATCCAAGAAACCTATCAGGAACAACAGCATCAACAGTAACATTAAGCTCATTAACAATTCCGAAGAAATCGTCAAGACTGATGTCTCTTTTGCCGTTAATCTTTTTGTTCATTGTCCCAATAGATGTGCCAAATAAATAGTCGAATTCGGAATGCTTCCTCCCTTGTTGGTTAATTAATCTTACAATATTAGTTATTACCTCATCCTTTACGCTGGACCCGCTATAATCAACTACAGCCATGCGTTTACCTCGTGGTTTTATTTTTAGTTCTTTTGATTCTTAGAAACATGTTGAGACAAAAAGTCCTCAATACTATAGTAATCTACAAATACAAAATGACCTACAATACAAGTAGGAATATTGTTCTTAATTAGATACTCTTGAATCTTACTAACAGTAAGGCCACTAATAGTGGAAATCTTATAGATAGTAATCCATTCCTTGTCAGCAGGAAGGCGCTTTTTGATATATGATTCATAAATTTGATCGATTTCCGAGATATCCATATCTTCGACCATCGCGTTGAACATATCAACAGAAGAATCATACCTGATTCCATCGATACTGTTGGAATCAAAATTAATATTATGTATTCCTTTCATCATCGTAAAACTCCTTTTTTACTCACCTAAATATAATAAATTATTAGGATAAATGCACTAAAAATATTATTTTTACATCATGAAATATGATTATAAATATTACGAAAACATAACAACATCGGGTGATATCGAAGTTTTAAGAAAAGCCTTGCTTGACCTAGGAAGTAAGTTCAGGAAAGTGCTTATGGTATCAGACAAGATGGGCGCGAAACTAATGAAGGCCAAAGAAGAAATTAAGGTATTGCGCGGAATTTTGCCATATTGCCCAACATGTGGAAAGATAAAAGACATGCAAAAAGGGGAGTGGTCGAAAGTAGAGGATTACTTAAATAAACATACAGAGGCAGCTATAGCGTTAGGAGAATGCAATTCGTGCTCAAGCACCTCTATAAATAAAAAAAGCCGGGAAATAAAACCCGGCATAAAAGTAAACTAACAAATCTATTTAATTTCAATAGAACGCGGCAAATCAATCTTCTTAGGGATTTCAATAGAAAGAATTCCACAACAAACCCTACAACTGATATTATCACTATCAGCATTCTTAGGCATATGGAATTCCTGTGCAAAACTAGAATTACCATTATCAACAGAAATAGATAAAACATTATCTAAAACTTTAACAGAAACATTATCCTTAGAAGACCCAGGAATAAGAACAGATAAAGTGTTTCTCTCTTTAGATTCATTGATGATAAACTCACCAGCAAATTCTTCAAACATAATAAAACCTCAATTATTAATTAAATCATTTATACCATTAACTGCTGTATCTCTAATGACAAGATCAGCAAAATAATCAAATTCAGTATCCTTAGGATCAATAACAATAACCTTAGCAAACATATCTTTAGCATAAACAGGGATATGAGCAGCCGGCCAAACAATACCAGAAGTTCCAACAACGACTAAAAC
>Ga0316608_1000510_pt1 | contig 18088 bp, 17 predicted proteins | sample MIS2016152B_MG_FD_207673 | JGI IMG/M metagenome (GOLD analysis project Ga0316608, IMG submission 207673) | Microbial mat bacterial communities from Middle Island sinkhole, Lake Huron, Michigan, United States - MIS.2016.152B | ecosystem: Environmental > Aquatic > Freshwater > Lake > Sediment...
CACATAACACCTATCACATAACACATAACACTTTATTCCGTCTTGTCTGTCGCCCGATAGACATGCTGATCAGTTCATATACGTCCAGAATCAGAGAAATCCGCCCGTCTCCCAGAATCGTTGCGCCGGAAAATCCGCTGTTTTCCTGTAAGTAATCCACCAACGGCTTAATCACCGCTTCTTCCTGACCGATCAGCGCGTCCACCACCAGACCAGCCCGCCGCATTCCGGTATTTACCACCACCACAAAGGATTTGCCGATATCGCGCGCTTTGGATTCGATACTGAAAATTTCAGACAATCGCAGCAGCGATAAGGTGCTGTCTCTGAGATGAATCACTTCCGTGCCTTCAATAGTCGTGATATTGTCTTCAAAGACCCTCAGCGTTTCTTCCACCGAAGCAAGCGGAATAGTAAAAATATCGCCTCCGACTCTGACCAGCAATGCCTGAATAATGGCAAGCGTCAGAGGAATCTTGATGCGAAGCCGGGTTCCGACTTTGGGCGAGGAGTCTATCTCAATGGTTCCGCTCAGTTTTTCCACATTCTTTTTGACAACATCCATGCCCACGCCGCGCCCGGAGGTTTTGCTGACCTGATCCGCCGTGGAAAAGCCCGGCATCATAATGATATTGATAATTTCTTTGGCAGACATCCGATCCAGTTCTTCGGACGCGAAGAAATTCTTTTCAATGGCTTTGGCTTTGACAAGCGCAGGGTCAATGCCGCGTCCGTCATCTGAAACTTCAATCACAACATGGTTGCTTTCATGGTAAGATTCAAGTCTGATTCGGGCTTCTTCGGGCTTGCCCGTGCGGCGTCTTTCCTCAACGGTTTCACAGCCGTGATCTACGGCGTTTCGGATAATATGAATCAGCGGATCGGAAATCTCTTCAATCACCATCTTATCCAATTCGGTTTCTTCGCCGACAATCTCCAGATTCACCTTCTTATCCGTGCCGTGAATCAGGTCTCGCACCAGACGGGGATAGCGGCTGAACAATTGGGCAATCGGCAGCATTCTGACCTTCATCACGCCTTCCTGAAGCTCGTTGGCAACTCTGCCCAAAGCGACCGTAGCCTCGCTCAATCGGAAGGTCAACGCCTTGACCGGCTTCATTTCACGCTGATCCAGTCTGACATGCTCATGAAGATGTTGCTGAAGTTCTCTCATTTCATTGAACAACTGAGAAAACCATGCGCGGCTGACGACAAGCTCTCCGACCTGATTCATCAGCGCGTCAATTTTGGCGGTGTCCACCCTCAGACTTTGTTTTGCCAAGCGATCCGGCTGCGGGGTATATCTGAGTTCCGAGCCTTCCTGAACCGGCGGCTCAATCTCCGCGTCTTTTGCCGATGTTTCGCTCAATGCCTTTTCTTCGATACGAATCGGTTCTGCTTCCGGGGGAAGTTTTTCAGATTCGACAGGTTTTGCCGAAGATAATGCCAATTCAATGTCTTCCTGATTTTCTTCAGGTACTTCTTCAGCAGCTACTGCGCCGAAAGTTCCTTCCAATTCATCAAATAATCCTCTGTAATCAGAAGGCGTTAAGGATTCTGAGCGAATCGGATCCGCTTCCCTCCTGAGAATAGGCAGATGGGTGATTTCTTCCGCAGGTTCTAAGACAGACTCTTCGGAGATTTCAAGGATCCCTCCATCTTCTTCGGATTCTTCGGTGGAAAGACTGACTACGGACGGCTCTTCCCGTATATCCGACAAGTCCGGTTCAAGAATCCCCTCATCATTATCATTATCCTCATCATCTTCGTCAATTCCCGAAACATCAATGGAAAGCAGGTCTTCTTCTTTTTCGTCAGGTTTGGGCGAAACAGACACAGCCTGATGCTCAGGCGTATCTTTGAATTTGGGAAACCGCCCCATTATCTTATCGCTGTATTCTTCCAAAAGGGCTTTGATGTCCGCCCTGACCGGATGGGTTGACGGAAGGTCTGCCGGCATCTTTGTCTGAAAAGATTCAATGCGCTCGATCCATTTCTGATACACCCGGATCAGTGCCTTGTAATCCATATAATTTGCCGATGAATAAAGGCTTTTCACAATCTCAAGGGATTTGGCAAGAAGCGCAGGCATAGGATTTCCGGTCTGAATATCCCGGACAACGGTTCTGATCTGAGAAAGATTATCTTTGAGATGCTGAATAAATATCTCAAACAATTCATCATCATAATCTTCCTCATAATTCTCATCATCAATATCTTCCTGTGCATCTGCCCCGGATAAAGAGTCATCTTCTCCCAAAATATCCGATACGGATTCTGACAATATGAGAAGTTCGTCTGATTCTGTCTCCCCTCTCCGCTTCGGAGAGGGGGCAGGGGGAGAGGTTCCGGAAAGCTGATCAATCCGCGCAATAATATCTGCCACGTCTGATTTTTCAGCCTGAAACTGTTCCAATTCATAAGCTAAAGATGCAATCCTATCGCGTGCCAGAATCAGGACATCAACCATCTCTCTGTTCGGCGGATGAAGGAGATCTCCGTGCCGCAGAATTTCCAAAAGATTTTCAAGCTTATGCGAAAGCTCCGCAATCTTTTCCAATCCCAGATATTCCGAAGAGCCTTTGATGGTATGTGCCGACCGGAAAATATCATTGAGAATATCCTTATTGCCGGGTTCCGCTTCAAGCCGGAGCAGATTGCTTTCCATCTCCTGAAGATGCTCTCCGGTTTCAGCAATAAAATCCTGAAGCAGCGACAGATCTGTCATGATATTTTCTCCTTTTCTCTTCGACCTAACCCCCCGTCCCCCTTCCCTGAGAGGGCATGGGGAGAACTCCCCTCTCCTTTCAGGGGAGGGGCGGGGGGAGGGGTTCTGTTCGGGGCTTCTTCAGCCATCAGCCTGTCTTCATCCATCCGAATATCATAATATTCAAAGGTTTTTACCATGCTCTGCATCTCTTCCATGCTATGCCGGACTGCGGCAATATCGTGTGCCATATCTGAAGGAATATCTCCGTTGGAAATCCGTTTCAGAATATCGGCAGAATCCCTGCTGTGATTCCAGACATGGAGCAAAATTTCCTGAAGATTCACCGAAAGCGCATTAATCTGTTCTCCGATCTTTCCGATTTCGTCTTTATTTCGTATCGGAACGGTCTCTTTCAGATAGCCTTCTGTAATTTTACAGGCTGCGCTTAACACCTCTTCAAGCGGCTCTATAATATTGCGGATAAACAGAAACGGAATTGCCAAGAGCGACACAACAGCAAAAAACATCCCGGCGGCGGACTGATATTGCAGATGGTCGTTTTCCGCGTTATATATCAGATATGCCCCGGCTGCCAGAATCACGCACAACGCGGGCAGAAAATACATCCATATCTGTCTGCGGAGACCGGAAAATTTCTCACTTCTCACTTCTCACTTCTCATTTCTTTCAGCACTGTTTAATCAGAGTAAGAATTTCCGCGGAACGATGCTTATTGACATATCCTATCGCGCCCAGTTGTTTTGCGTCCGCGCTGTATTTATCCTCATCCAGATTGGAAAGAAAAACAATTTTCGCTTTCGGGTCGAGCTTTAAAATCTCTTTGGCTGCGGTAAATCCGTCCATTTCTCTCATGGTGATGTCCATCGTAACCGCATCCGGCTTCAGGTTTTGATAAAGCTCTATGGCTTCTTTGCCGCTTTTGGCTTCTCCTGCCACTGTTATTGCTTCGGATTCAAGGGTTTTTCTGACCATTTTCCGCATAATCGAAGAATCATCCACAATCAATACGCGCTTGCCCATCAGCCACGCCTTTCGGTTTCCGGATCAAGTTCTTTGAGCTTCCGGATTTCTTTCAATTGCAGAATCCGACTGAAATCCAGCAGAATCAGAAGCCGGTTATCAATATCGCATACGCCCCGGATATACTGGCTTTCAAGTCCGGCAACCACAATATCCGGCGGCGGTTCTATGGTATCGGCATTTATTTTCAATACTTTGGTTACAGAATCCACAATAAAGCCGGTTACCCGATCATCCACATTGATAATCAGAATCCATGTCGCCCCCGGCGTTTGTTCAACGCGGTTTTTAAGTCTGAGCCGCTTTCTCAGATCAATGACCGGAATAATGCTTCCCCGAAGATTGATAACGCCCTCAATAAAATCCGGCGAATTGGGAACAGAGGTAATCATCACAGAGCGGATAATTTCCTGAACCATGAGAATATCCACGCCGAACTGCTCTCTGCCCAAAGTAAAGCCGACCAACTGCATGATCTGATCTTTGTCAGCCTGATCAGATCGTCTGCTTACATAAGAGGTCTCGCTCATATCCGATGTCTCCTATGCCAGCCATGTTCCGGTTGATCGTCCTGTGCCTTTTTGCTGCTGCTGAAGTCCTCTCAGTCTGAACTGCTGCACCTGTTCCGTCAGGGCTTGGGACAGCGTTTTCAGGTCTCCGGTAATTTCAACGACTTTGCCTGCGCCATCAACGGTCTGCCGCGCAGCCTGCAGCGACATTTCGGTAATTTCGATGAGCCGTCTTGAACGGACCGCCTGCATTCCGGTTAAGTCTTTCATGTATTCGGTACGTTTGGCAACTCCGCCCATTTCTTCCTGAATACGGCTGGATTCCTTATCCGCATCATCTGTCAGACGGGCAATGGTGTCGGAGCTATCCATCAACTCGGACAAGGCTTTCTGAGCAGCTTCGCGGCGTGATCCCTGCTGTCCTGCATTGGACGCAATTTGTTGTGCCAAAGCGTTCAATTCATCCATCATGTTGTGTACCTGACTGGTTTCAGACGTAAGAACCATCGCACTTCGGGAAATATCCTCAATGGCTTTCATGTTGGTCTCGCCGCCTTCGGCAATCTTCTTCAGGGCTACCTGAGATTGATCCGTGAGGTTTGTTCCTTCACGCACACGGGCAGTAGAATCTTTGATCAACTGCGTGATTTCTTTGGCAGCTTCCGAAGACCGCTGCGCCAGTTTACCGACTTCATCCGCGACTACCGCAAAGCCCTTGCCGTGCGCTCCGGCACGAGCCGCTTCAATTGCCGCATTCAAAGCAAGAAGGTTGGTCTGTTCTGCAATTTCGGTAATAACGGAGATGATTTCGGAAATCTGCTCCGAAGATTCGGCAATAGAACGCATACCGGCAACAGTGGCGTTGACCGAATGAGCACCTTGTTCCGCCGCTGAAAGCACCTGACGACCGATGTCCGTAGAACGGCTGGCAACACTGGTCATTTCATCTACTGAGCGGGCAATCTCATTGACTGCCGCTGTTACTCTTGCCACAGCTTCGCCCTGTTTTCCGGCGGTCGCCACAACCAGCGCGCCGGTTTCACCCATTGCCACAACGCGGCTGGTGGCTTCTTTCACATTATCCAGCTGACGAGAGGCAGAGCTTTTGATCTCCATCATCATTGCCGTCAGTTTTTCAATATGCTCACTGGAAAGGATAGCTGCTTCACGCTGTGCTTCAGACGCCTGAGAAACTTCGTTGGCGGTTCCGCCCATTTCCTGAACTGTCTGACCGATTTCCGTCATCCGCTTTTCTTCATTTTCAGCACGCGTCTTATTTCCCGAAGCCCGCTGGAACATTTCACCCGCGCCCTTATCCACATTCCCGGACGCTCCGGCGACTTCCACAAAGATGTTGTTGAGCATTCCTACCATCCGGTTCATTTCTGTTGCCATAGCCCCGGTTTCATCCTGACTTTCCACAGGGATTTCCAGCGTAAAATCACGCTCGGCAGCAATTTTTCGGATAACGCCCGAAATGCGGATGATCGGATTGGCAAGCGCGTTTGCCATGAAGAACGCGAAAAGCAACACGCCGATAAGAATAATCAGCGCGGTATAAGCAACGGTTTTCTGCATCTCAACAACGGGCTTCAATGCTTCTTCAAGGCTGAATTTTGTGGTAACCACTTCATCCATTCCCAAGAGTTTGAAAGGGTGATATGCAATAATACTTTCTATTCCGCGATAGTCAGGGGTAATGACAACGCCGGTTTCTCCTTTGGCGGCATTCCGGGTGGCTAGCGTGTCAACCTTCTGCTTGAGCATCGTGCTTTGTGTGGAAAAACGGGAATCTGACCGCATCAGAAAGTCGGATAGGTTAACCAGGGCAGATTCTCCGGTTTCTCCCAAACCTTCGCGGTCTTGCAAGATAGCATTCATCTCGTCAAGCGGAACCATAATGGCAATGACGCCGACATGTCTTCCTTCACTGATGACCGGGGAAGCGACAAACGCCTCAATACGGTTAGTCGGCGCGTACAACTCAAACAGCCCCAACTCCGCAGTGCCTACGGGAGCGCGCATCATCTTGTTGAAAAGCTTTGCAAGAGCAGTATTGGCATAAGTGCCGGTATTCAGATTGGTGAACAGATCAGATCTGCGTCCGGCGGTTACCAGAATATTGCCATCCGCATCAATCAGGAGTATGTCCCTGATTTTCCACGCCATCTCAGCGTTTTTATAGGTAGGCTCTGCATTCATGTATGCGGTATAAAACGGAGAGTCCTTTGCCGCCTCTCTGAATGCGGCTTTTGCGCCGGTTTCTCCAAGTTCTTTGAACAACGGACTCAATGCTGCCAGATGGTCATGCACACGGCGGGTAACGGCAAGATATTTTGCGTCAAGAGCATGAGATTCAAACCAGTCTGTCAGACGCCCCACGCGAGCCTTTGAAATGGCTGAAGTACGAATTTTCATCATCTCAATAATTGTTTTCGATGCTGTTTTTTCCAACAGATAGCTGATTACCCCGATAGGGATAAGGCTGAGGATAAGCGCGAATATCATCAGCTTGTACCTGAGTTTGAGGTTAGTGAACCATGACCATATTTTCATTGTCTCCTCCTTGTGTCCTGATCCGGCACATTGTTCGGCATAATTTATATGACATCTGATAACTGAAATATGATATACATACGGCAAATCAGGGAAAGCGGTCAAGTAAAAAACGCTAATCATTGACGTTTGTTTCAGGATTTGATATTGAGATTGAAGAATTAACGATCTCACCTTACGCAAAACCCCTCCCCCAGCCCCTCCCCGGAACGGAGAGGGGGGAGTCTCAACCCCTCCCCCGGACACTTCCCGAAGCGGAGAGGGGGGAGTCTCAATCCCTCCCCGGAACGGAGAGGGGAGGAGTCTCAGACCTCTCCCCCTGCCCTCTCAGGGAAGGGGGACGGGGGGTTAGGTCGGATGCGTAAGGTGAATTAACGATTACGTTCAGAAGAGAATTGAATGAAACGAATATGCGTAGTGGACGGACAAGGCGGCGGAATCGGCAGCGCGGTCATAAAAAAACTCAAAGATGTATTTGAAGAAAGCATTGAAATTGTTGCACTCGGCACCAATGCCATTGCTACGGCTCAGATGCTCAAAGCCAAAGCCAACAAAGGCGCGTCAGGCGAAAACGCCATTGTTCGGACGGTTAAAACCGCAGATATTGTCATCTGCCCTATCTCAATCCTGATGGTTCACGCCATGATGGGCGAAGTTACGCCGAAAATTGCCGAAGCGGTGGCGGGCTGTACGGCTGAAAAGCTGATTATTCCGCTGTCTCAGGAAAATGTTCGGATTATGGGGCTTGCGCCGGAACCTCTGCCGCACCTGATTGAAGAACTCGCCAAAACCCTGCAAAACTCTGTATAGTTCTGCCATGCCGGATCATTATGAATTTATGCAGATGGCAATCCGCCAAGCCCGGAAAGCCGCGCCGGAAGTACCTATCGGCGCGGTTCTGACTGACCAAAGCGGACAGGTGCTTGCTGCCAGCCATAATCAGACCATCAGCCTTTGCGATCCGACTGCTCACGCCGAAATATCAGTTCTGCGTGAAGGCGCTCAAAAGATTCAAAATTACAGGTTGTTAAACACCAGTCTCTATGTTACAATAGAACCTTGTGTGATGTGCATGGGTGCGATTATTCACGCCAGAGTGTCCCGGCTGGTGTTCGGAGCGGCTGATCCGAAGTGGGGAGCGGCGGGATCGGTATATGATTTTTCCGGCGACGCCAAACTGAATCATCAATTGGAAATTATCCGGGGCATAAGTGAAACAGAATGCAGAGAGCTGATGCAGGCTTTTTTTCGTGAAAGGAGAAAACACAGGTGTCAAACATTGTAATTATCGGGACTCAGTGGGGAGATGAAGGCAAAGGCAAAATCGTTGATTTGCTTGCGGAATATGCGGATATTGTGGTGCGGTTTCAGGGCGGAAACAACGCGGGGCATACGATGGTCGTCAACGGTGAAACCTTCATCAGCCACCTGATTCCTTCAGGAATTTTGCAGCAGAAAATGTGCCTGATCGGAAACGGCATGGTCGTTGATCCGGAGGTATTGATTGAGGAGATCGATTATCTGCGCGAAAAAGGGATTCATATCGGGGCAGGAAATCTGAGAATCAGCGAAAGAGCCAATATTATCATGCCTTATCATAAGGCAATAGATATTGCCAGAGAACTCAGAATCGGCGACAAAAAAATCGGAACCACCGGCAGGGGTATCGGACCCTGTTATGAAGATAAAGTTACCCGCCGGGGGATTCGCTTTTCAGATCTGTCAGATCCGGATGAGTTTGCCGAAAAAGTCATGACTGTTTTAGACGAAAAGAATTTTTATTTAAAACAATATCTTGGCGCGGAAACTGTGGATGCACGGATGCTGATTGAGCAGTATCGGTCTTATGCCGAACGCCTGATGCCGCATGTCTGCAATGTGTCTGTGGTCTTGGATAATGCCATGAAAGCCGGAAAACAGGTGTTGTTTGAAGGGGCGCAGGGAACGCATTTGGACATTGATCACGGCACTTATCCTTATGTAACCTCTTCAAATACGGTATCGGGCAACGCCTGCTGCGGCTCAGGGGTCGGACCCAAAGATATTAACGGCGTGATGGGCATTGTCAAGGCTTATACGACACGGGTCGGCGCGGGTCCTTTTCCGGCGGAACTCTTTGACGCTATCGGAGATAAAATTCAGAAAAAAGGCGCGGAGTTCGGCGCAACAACCGGCAGAAAACGCCGCTGCGGATGGCTGGATGTCGTGATGCTGAAAAACAGCGTCCGTTTAAACGGGCTGACCGGTCTTGCCATCACCAAATTGGATGTGCTGGGCGAGTTGGATGAAATCAGAATATGCACCGCTTATGAATATCAGGGAAAACGGATAGATGTGTTTCCGACCAGTCTGAAAGTGCTGGCTCAATGCAAACCGGTTTATGAAACACTGCCCGGCTGGTCTCAGGATATTTCTGATTTGAAAACGTTTGAGGCATTGCCGCAGAATGTCAGAAATTATCTGATCCGAATCGAAGAGCTTTGTCAGACGCCGATTCATATTGTATCTGTGGGTCCGGGAAGAGATGAAACCATTGTTCTGAATAACCCTTTTTAATGAGAGCTTATGAGTTTTTGGAAAACCAAATCCCTTGCTGAGATGACACTTTCAGAATGGGAATCTGTGTGCGACGGATGCGGCAGGTGCTGTCTGGAAAAATTTGAAGATAAGCGAACCCGGAAAGTGTTTTATACCAGTGTGGCATGTGAATTTTTGGATGTTGAGACCTGCCAATGCAGCGTGTATGATAATCGGGATATTCGGCTGCCCAAGTGTCTGACATTGACGCCTGCCACAATCAAACAATATTACTGGCTGCCCAGAACCTGCGCGTATCGGCTGTTGTCTGAAGGAAAAGACCTCTGCGACTGGCATCCGCTGGTTTCCGGCGACCCGGAGTCGGTACATGACGCAGGTATGTCGGTTCGGCATAAAGTGATTTCAGCGCGACATGCGAACCAGAAACGATTGGAGGCATATATTGTTGACGCTGACATATAAAAGACACCTGATCTTTTCTACGACATTCGGAGATATGGCAATTTTATATCAGGACAATCCGTTTCTGATGACGGAAATTCTGCTGCCCCGCGCAGACCTCGGCGAGATTGCCCATAAATGGGGAAAAGAAGGGTATCATCCCAACGCAGACCTTGTCGCTGAAGTGATTTGCGATTATTTAAACGGAAAAATTATCGGCGTTCCGTATGAATGGATGGATATGAGCCGTCTTACCGCACTTCAGCAGCAGGTTCTGATGCGGGTGGCTCATATTCCTTACGGACAGACACGCTCTTACAAAGCAATCGCTGAAGAAATCGGACGCCCGAATGCCTGCCGCTTTGTAGGGAGTTCCGTAGCAAAAAATCCTTTTCCGCTGCTGATTCCCTGTCATCGGGTGATCAGAAGCGATGGCGGAATCGGACAATTCGGCGGCGGAACAGAGATGAAACAGCAATTGCTTGATTTGGAAAGCAGAAAAGCGGTCAGCGTGCCGGCAGGAAAATAAAGCCTTACTCACGTTATTTATTCAGAAGATACTGCAATTCTTTCGGAAGCGGAATGCCTTTGCCCATTCTGTCTTCTGCATAATTCACAGACGCAAGCAGTTCAATATCTCTTAACGAGCGGTTGTCGCCTTCAAAAACAACTTCTGTGATTTTCTCCTGCTGAATCTTTCCGCCAGCCCATTGCATATCCAGAACACTGCTTGCGTCAAAGCGATCCGGACCGATAACCAGCGCAACTTCGCCGCCGTAATGATTCACGATTTTTGCCACCAGCAGGCTGGGGCGGCAATGAAAGCCGCGATCTTTGGGAATCCCGACCGTAACTTCTTTCCGCTCAATGGATTCATTCAGGAGTTCATGCGCCAAATCCTTGCCTTTGTTCAGAAAATAACAGACATAATACAGCGCGTAGTTGATGGTGCGATCCAGGAGCGTGTCTGTTTTCACCATAAAGGAAAGCTGGGTTTTGACTTTTTTGTAAATATCTTTGTAGCCCGCGTCATGCAGATGCCGCTCGTAAAAATGCAGCAGTCTTCCCATCACCTGAAGCAGATGAAGCACGACGGAAAACAGCCCTCTGAATTGTCTGAACTTGGTATTCCGGGCGGTTGTGCCTCCCTGAACAACATAAGTGTCGAAATATGACTGAAGGTTATGCACCCGCATTTCATAAGTGCGGATTTCCACCTCATTCACCTTTTCCGGCACAAGTTTTCGGATTTTTTTCATATCAAACGGCTCAAACAATCCGAATTCCTCAAAATAGGCATTGATGTCCAAAAAGTCGGTGGCAATTTTGACAATATTTTTCTTTTCTTCCTGTTTGAGTCCGTCATGAATATCCGAAGGCAGCGTGTCGCCGGTGGCAATATCGGGAAAATCATCAGATTTATACAGATTTTCAGGCAGCGGAATAGCAAGGCGATTGGCTTCGTCAATAACCACGCGTGATATCCGCGTCAGAGAACTGTTCAGAAAACTGATGGTTTTTTCTCCTTCTTCTCTGAACTTTCTGTCTTCCGGCAAATCATAAAATTCCATACGAGTTAAGATATGTTTCTGAAAATATCCCGCGCTGCTCAGATGCCGGACAGCTGCGGAAAGTTCCCGATACAGATACCAATTTTTATTGCTTTTCGCGCCGTGAGAGTCCAGAAAGTCTTCCAGCAGATGCGAAGAAGATGTCATGGCAGAATAGAAATACTTGGTGAACATCGCAGAAGACGGCTTGAATTGTGAAATATACAGGCAGCACTTCAGATACTCCTGAGAAAAAATCTTCACTTTCTCTGCATAAGAGCGGCTTGTCTCCGTCGTCTCCGGGTCTCTCTTTGCTTTGATAAAGGCAGATAAAAATCGCATCAGCATCACATCATATCCTTCTGGGTTTCGGAAATGGTTTTGTCCAATTTTTCCTGCAGTCCCGGCGGAAGCCCTTCGATATTGACATTCAGAAATCCGCGAACAATGGTTGAAATGGCTTCTTCTTCATCCAAGCCCCTTGCCATGAGATATTCGATTTCTCTCTGATCAATTTTGCCTACCGCTGCTTCATGGGACATTTCCACGCCCGGAACAAAGCCCGAAAGCTCAGGAATGGCTTTCATCAATCCGTTGTTTAAAATCAACCCTTTGCATTCCAGATGCGCTTTGATGCCCGCGACTTTGCCGACCAGATCGCCTCTGGCAATAATCGTTCCGCCGTAAGTAATGCCTCTGGAGATGATTTCCGCACGCGTTCCCGGAGCATCTAAAATAATGCGCGAGCCGACATCCAGATATGAGCCTTTGCTGGCAACCAGAATGCTGTTAAATCGGGCAACCGCGCCTTCTCCGTCTAAATAGGTGGTCGGAAACATCTGCAATGAGCCGACAGGTTTTAAGGAAATATAATTGGAAATCAGTACTCCGCCTTCTTCAACATGCGTAACGGTGCGGGGGCGCACATACACATTTTCGCCCCAGTCGTGAATCATGGTGAAGGTCAGTTTCGCGCCTTTTCTGATATAAAATTCGGAAACGCCGACATGAAGTCCGGAAGCGATATGCGGTGATGTGGCGCATCCGTTGATAATATGAAGCTCCGAGCCTTCTTCGGCAATCACGATATTATGAATATTCTGAGAAAACCGATCTTTGGCAATATAGAGGCAGGATTGAAGCGGATGCTCAACCTTGACACCCGGCAGCACCCGGATAAAATAGCCGTTATGCGTTTTGTTTTTTGCCTGAGAGGTGAACTTATCCGTATTCGGAGATACGCTTTTCCATGAATAGTCTTTAAGCCAGTCATATTTCTGTTCAGCCTTGGTAATGCTCATCATCTCCACGCCCGCCTGACAGCTCCTGCAATGGACAACGGATTTATCCTTTTGAATAAATGTCCCGGCACGCCCGGTTTCAGCCGTATCCACGCCGACATTGATGAATTCCCGGGCATCATGCGACTCTATGCGGGATAAATCTTCGATGTAGTCATGGTCTTCAACATCTGACTGAAAATCTTCAAGATTGACATCTTTAATTTCTTCTAATTCGAACATCTTATGCACTCCTGATACCCGTATTCCCGAATCCATCTCAAGATTTCTCCGGCGTTTTTTGAGCAGCACATCACGCCGTCATATAAGACCTGCCCCTTATCCGTGGTGATATAATCAAGGATATGCCCGGTATGCGTAATAACCAATGCAGATTTTTCGCCGTTTTGTCCCATATCCCGATGTCTTTTTCCTTTGGGAAATTTTATTCCCCGATGCAGAAGATTATTGATAGCGTCTCCCACCAGCGCGATATTTTCAAGATCAACACCGGATTCCGGCTCGTCTAACAATACCATATCCGGCTGCTGGGCAGTAAGCTGCATCAGTTCGGATCGCTTGATTTCTCCGCCGGAAAAATGATGATTTATATCCCGATCTAAAAATTCGGTGCAGCGCAATTGCTCGGCTAATTCATCCACATTCAGTTCCCGATTTCTCGCACAGATATTCACCATCGTTCGGGTTTTCAGCCCGCGAATGGTCGGCGGTCTTTGAATCAGAACACCTACACCCATACGGGCGCGTTCATTCAGCGGCTTATAGGTGATGTCCTCACCCTTGAATGTGATTTTGCCGTGTGTAACTTTATAACCGGAAAAGCCCATGATGGTCATCATCAGGCTGGTTTTGCCTGAGCCGTTGGGACCAAACAGAATATGGGTTTCTCCGCTGCGAATCTCCATGTTGACGTTTTTCAAAATCTCTTTTCCGCCAACTTCCACTTTCAGTTCTTCAATGGTTAACATTCTTCCCTCATGTATAAAAAACGGTCCCGGCAGCGCGTAAGCCGAATCCTGTTCCTGCCTAAAGTTACCTTAAAGACAGGCGACGATCATTCCTCTTAGGATGTCAGTTGCCCGACATCTCATGCAACCTACCCGGGAGCTTGGGCGGGCAGCCCTCAGACGCTCCTCTATTTGGTCTTGCACCGGGCGGGGTTTGCCATCACTCAGGTCGCCCTGAGCATGGTGCGCTCTTACCGCACCGTTTCACCCTTACCACCCCGCCTCTCTGCTCCCCTCTCCGTTTCGGGGAGGGGTCGGGGGAGGGGTTGGCGGTATACTTTCTGTTGCACTTTCCTTCGCGTTACCACGACTTTGCGTTACAAAGCGCCCTGCCCTGCGGTGTTCGGACTTTCCTCCGGATCACGAATGATCCGGCGACCGTCTGCGCTGCCGGAACCGAAATTGTTATTCTTTTTCAACATCCACATAAATCATCCGATAGCAGAAAGGACAAAATCTTAAGCTGTCAAAGCGATACAACTCATTATACAACTGCATGGGAATATTCATATTGCATCCGCCGCAGACCGCATTACTGACCGGCACAATCACAGCACCGAAAACCCGATCCTTGACCTTCCTGTATTTATACAGCATGTCCGGGTCTGCCTTTTTTGACAGAGATTCGATTTCAGATTCAAACTTGGATAATTTTTTCCCGCCTTCCAGTTGTTCTTTGCGGAGTTTCTCTTTTTCCTTTGTAATCCGATCTCTGCTCTTTATGTCTTCTTTTCTGACCTCCGCAACGTATTTTTCTTTTGTTTCTATCTGCTCCAAATATCCCATCATGACATCTTCGATTTCGGCGTTCTTTGTTTCAATGTCTTCGATTTCTTTAAGCATTGCCTGATATTCTTTGTTTGTTTTGATGGCATTCAGGCGCTCTTTGCTTTTTGCGATTTTGGAAAGATTTTCCCTGACTTCAAGTTCATGGCTGCGGTATTTCTTTTTCACCTCATCCAGAACAGCCGTTTCATCCGTCAGTTTTTTTTCAAATTCAGCGATTTCAGCATCCAAAGCATCTGATTTCTCAGGGATTGCATTCAATGCTTTCTGAATCGCATCTTTTTCCGTCTCAATTTTCTGAAGATTTATCAGAACAGTCAGTTTTTCTTTCATTTCCGATCTCTGCGCGTTTAAGTGTTATTTCGGTTTATCATTTTTTGATGCCGGTATCGGCTTTACCGGGTTCAGACTTTACCCATCCGGTGACAGCAGTTAAAAAATCAGACGGAACGACCAGAAAGCTGGGCAAATTGATCTGACCGTTCCACTTGGACGCAGAGGCAGCAATACCGTTTTTGACGGCAATCTCCGCCTGCTGCTGATAGAGCGGCAGCATTTTCTTCAGCGATTCCTCAGCCTGAGCATCTTTCTGGGTTACAAAGACTTTATCAATCGAAGCCTGAATCCTTTCATTGAAGCTTAACGCCTCCGCATATCCGACATAGTCAATCGTAATGCCTTTATTGATAAAGGATTCTTTAACTTCCTTCTCAACAAGAGAAATTATTGCGCTTTTCTCTCTGATGGCATTGTCAAGAGATCGGCTTCCGAACTCACGCGCAAGAACCGCCTGAATTTTACCTCGGACAACCGTATCCATCACATCAGATAAACTGCGTCCGTAAGACACAGATGCGAAGTTGACATTCGGATCATTTAATTTTGCATTCGGGTCCGCTTTGGTGCCGAACCAATAGAGAAATTTGGCAGCATCTTCTTCTTTGACATAAGCAGCGGTTACAATGCCGGTCGAGATATTGATGGAGTCGGAACTCTCAAAATGAAATCCCTCTTTCCGGGCAGATGTTCCCCGATCAGAAGCATTGACCCACTCCCGGTTGTAAGGGGTACGATCAACAATGATCAGCTTTGCCGCCGGAACATAATAATCAGAACTCCAGCCGGGATTGCGGATCAGCGCGTGCGGAATCTGCACCCGTTTAGTGGCTACCTTATTTTTTGTCAGATAATCCACCGACATGAACTGTCCCTGTGTGTCCTGATTTGCACCGGCAACCGGGATCAGAAATGCTGACTGATTGGGCTGAATCTCAATATATTCGGGGTAGTCCTTGGTATCATAATAAGCGATTGCGTTGGGCGTATTCATCATCAGGATGGGCAGAATTGCTACGGCTAAAAGCACCTTTTTCAGAGGCTTCCACCAGATCGCTATAAGAACAAGCAACAGAATAATCTTTGGCATGGGTGAACCGGAGAAGTATCTCATAATAAACTGTGATGAAACATAAGACCAGTCGCTGTTTTCCAACTGCCTGACCGCCATTTCACCGGAAATTATCGGCGCTGCAATATTAATGATGCGGTTGACGACACCCCACACAGCAAAGATAAGCAATGTGATGATGCCCCGAATTACGATATGATTTTTTTTTACGTCATCATCGCTCATAACTTTTCCCACGCATTTTTTTTGTTGCTTCTCATTTAGCCCAAAACAGAATATTTTGTCAATGATTTTACAAAGCCGCACTCAATAATGTCTGCCGACAATACATGCCCATTTCTCTGTGATCTGAACTTCCATGATCTCAAAGCCGACCTGCCGCATCTTTTCTATCACCATGTCCTTATTTTCTTCAATAATGCCGGAGCCGATAAAAATTCCGTTTGTTTTCAGAACTTTCGGAATATCATTCAGCAGCATCACAATCACATCTGAAAGAATATTGGCAGCAATAATATCAAACTGCTCAACAATTGTATCGGCTAAATTTCCGATATTCAGCGAAAAAATTCGGGGCGAGATACCGTTGAGCAGCAGATTTTTTTCAGCAATCTCAACTGCAACTTCGTCATTATCCACGCCCACAAGCCTTTCCGCGCCTAACTTGGCTGCGGACATCATCAGAATCCCGGATCCGGTGCCGACATCCAGAAAGGAATTTCCGGCAATCAGATATTTTTCAATCATCCGAATACACATCGCCGTAGTCGGGTGCGCGCCGGTTCCGAATGCCATGCCCGGATCAATTTCAAGAATTATCTCGCCGTCTTTTGGCGAATAATCCCGCCATGTCGGTTTTATGACAATCTTTTCGCTGATTTTTTCAGGGTGAAAATAAGCTTTCCACGATTCAGCCCAATCTTCTTCATCCATTTCCCGGCAAATAATTCGGCTTTTTATTCCGATGTCTGTTTCCAAAGCGAAAAGCTTTTCCGAAAGCTGAGTCAGCCGATCCTGAGCAAGATCGTTTTTCGGAAAATATCCGATCACCGCATCCTGCTCAGGAATTTTCTGCGCGCCGTCTCCCCAGCCTTCTGCCGGATCAAGATCAGTGCTTTCAACCACAACACCCTGAAGCCCGAACCCGTAAAATGCTTCTGAAATGAGTTCGACTGCCCAGTCTTTGTTGTCAAAATCAAATACGACTTTGGCTTCTATCCACGTCATGCTATCGCAGTCCTGCAACGGTCTGAAGAATATAAATCGCTTCTTCAAGACCTATTTTGCTATCCTTGTTCACGTCTCCGCCCGTAACCACTATTTCAGGCATCATACCGGCTAACACTTGCAATGCAAGAATAGCATCGCTCAAAGTTATGCCTATCTTGCCGTCAATATCTCCGGGTACAAAATTCAGAGGACCGCCTCTGACGCTGTTAATACGCACATTAACCCCGTTGAATGAGGCAATGCCTGAAAAAACAGGCGCGTCTGTTGCGCCGGATAGTGATTTGACCTGATAACTCAGCGTTCTTGGCTGATTATCCATAAAAAGACCGAATCTGACTTTATTGGATTTGGCGTCAAACTGCCCGTGATCGCTGACATTGAAAACATCCCATCCTGCCGGAAGCTGATCCTCAACAACATACATAGGCACAGTTTCTGCCGGACTTACTGAAATGGACACTGTAAAAGTATTATCTGCGGTTGATGTCAGCTGTCTGGTTGCCGAAGATTCCTGAGATCGGAGCGATCTGGCAGCCATGTATGTATTCACCCAGCACAAGGGCGCACCGCCTGCGGTTGAATCGAACTTATACGTTTCCCCGCCTTTCCAAAGAGCGCCTGCACGGCTTACATATTCAGCCGGAATAGGATTCGGCGGAACAGTCCAATTTGCGCCGCTTTTCCATGCCGCGCCATAAGCGGTCAGTTCACTGATAGACAGGGAAAAATCCATCGGCGTAAGGTCTGCCGGATGATTCAGGCATCGGCTGCTCACATAGTTTCCGCCGATAGGAATGTTGGCGCCGTCTGAAGACGCTGTTCCGTTAAAACTTTTATCCGATGTTTCTGATACCGGCGGTGTTACATCATAAGTCAGCGTGCGTTCGGCATTGTCAAAAAAAGGACCGAATTTCACTTTATTCTTCAATGAATCATAAATGCCGCTGCTGCTGATATTGGCAACGCTCCATCCCGCAGGCGGCATGTCTTCAATACCATAATTCCCCGTAG
>Ga0316608_1000511_pt1 | contig 18076 bp, 28 predicted proteins | sample MIS2016152B_MG_FD_207673 | JGI IMG/M metagenome (GOLD analysis project Ga0316608, IMG submission 207673) | Microbial mat bacterial communities from Middle Island sinkhole, Lake Huron, Michigan, United States - MIS.2016.152B | ecosystem: Environmental > Aquatic > Freshwater > Lake > Sediment...
CAGGGCCGTGGCGCTGGCGGCAACTGCACTCATGGCCGTGGCGCTGGCGGCAACTGCACTCATGGCCGTGGCGCTGGCGGCAACTGCACTCATGGCCGTGGCGCTGGCGATAACTGCACTCATGGCCGTTGCGCTGGCGGCAACTGCACTCATGGCCGTTGCGCTGGCGGCAACGGCACTCATGGCCGTGGCGCTGGTTACAACAGCATTAAATGCAACACTATTTGTGGCATCAGCCAACCAGACTTCAAGCGCTGCGCCGTCCATCGTTTCAAGCAAGCGCAAAGCCTCCGGCCCGATCATGTCAGCCTGCGCAATGGCCGATGCCATCTTGTAAATCGCACCGGCGGCGAGCAGTTGCGTATTGCTGGCCGTGCCCACGGTGACCGCATCCAGTCGGGCCTCGGCCTCAGTCAAAAAGCTATTGCGAAAATTGGTAAAACTCATGGCTCAAAGCCCCTCGTAAATAAGCGCCAAAATGTCCGGGTCAATCTCTGGGGTAATGACCAAATCACCGGCCCCGATGACCGATGCACCATTGACCGTCTTGATGTTGGTACCCGACACCAGTGCATCCTGCTTGCCAGCAAACAGCGCCTTGATGTCTGCCCCTATGGCCGACACCAGCGCGGATAGACGATGCTCAAGGCTCATGATGCGTTACGCCTTGGCGGTGGTGTAGGCGGCGGCCAGGTCGCGCGCGGTGTCTCCCATGGCGGTGGTGAGTGTGGTCAAGTCAGCCGCAGCAGCAGCGCCGATATTCGCCCGGGCCTGCGCCTGCTGTGTCGTGTCCAGCGTCTGCACGGCATCAAAGCGCACCCGGTTGGCGATTTGAGCCGCAATGGTGGTGGCAAAAGCCGGGTCATTGCCCAGTGCAGCGGCCAACTCGTTGAGCGTGTCCAGTGCAGCGGCCGCGCCATCGGTCAGGCTGTTGGTAACGGCGGTCTTTGCCGCTGCAATGCTGGCCGTGATTTTGTCTGCCGACCAAGTGACCAGCGTGTCGCCAGTGCTGGCACTGTCGTTGATCTGCGCGCCTGCGCTACCGACTGCGGACACAATCTCATTGATCGCGGCGACAAGATTTGACTTCGCCACGGTGGACAGTGCCGACAGGCTGCCCTGCGCCACGGTGAGGGTTTTAACGTCCGAGCCGATAGCCTGGGCGAGCGCAACAATACGAGTTTCGAGTGACATGATTTAACCTTTCGAGAGAATGTAATAAGCGAGGGGGTCAATAAGAATCTCAGGAACAAATAGTTTCCCATCTGCGCCCGTAGTAAGTCGGTTATCCGGCGCAGTGGAAATACCTACTGCACCTGGTGAGTCCGGCGGCGCACCTGGCACAGTGCCAGCGTGTAGAACAACCGTGGTTTGAGAGCGAATAGAAAGTATCTTGCTCATAATGCCTTTCATGCCTTTGGTGGCGCTGATCATCTGCCCGTCAACGACCTCAATTTCAATCGGATTGACGGGTATCCATTCAGAGCCGGTATCACTAAGTTCAGGCATTGCGCGCCTCTATGGGAAAAGCAGGTTTTTGGAAATCCGGCGCGCCCAGCCTCGGCCAAAGGTTGGCCAGGTTGCCAAATTACTCAGGAAAACCAAGCGCTGCCCGTTGTACTGCAAGCGCAGGATAGCGCCCGGCACAAACTGGCAAGCGGCCAGCGTGGCCGGGCCAATCACCCCGTCAACGGTGACGCACAAGGCCCGCTGTAGCCATCTTGCAGACTGCCCTACTCCTGAGTTCACCGCGCCATCAAAAACATCAAAGCGCACCTCTGGCGGCAACTGGTCGGCAAACAATGGTGTCCAGTACGCTGAACGATAAATTGCCTTTGCCTGGTCAATCGTCAAATCCATCATCATGCCGGTGTAACCTCGATCTTTCGCAACAGCAGCAGTGATGCCGTACATGGTCTCTCCGCCGGGGTCGGCGGCATGAAAGCTGTAATCGCCCTCATGCAATAAAAGCCGGTCAAAGGCTTGATCGAAGTTCATTTTGGCCCCATCAAAAAAGCCTTCCAAAGGGCGTAACCGGCCCAGCCAAGGAAACCCAGCAAACCAAACTTGGTAATCTCAACGGACAACGTGCGCCAGAATTTGGCTGACTCCTCGGCCTTGATGACGTTGGCTTCATGGAATCGGCGGTGGCCGTCTGCATCCCCGTCCGGGAATGCCTTGAGCATCACGCGGGCAATTTCGTTTGCCAGAATGGCCGTCTCGCTGGTGATGTGCATCGACAATTTTTCATCCAACTTATACAAGGACGAATTGATTTGGGTAACGATACCCAGCACGGCGGCAGTATCCGATATGCGGCGTTCAACCAGAATAGGCTCATCCATGATGAACCTACTTTCCTTGTTCTGATAAAGATTTTCTGATAACCCAGGGCGCGACAGGAAAAGGGTCAGCCCATAAACCATTCTTTGCGGCCTTCGCTTGCGTCACTGCGTCTTCGTATGCGTTGCGGGCTGGGTGGGTTAGATACCGCTTGCCTTGAACGTAATACCAGGCATTCCCGGACATAAGCTGGTACAGATTAACGTCGGCATCATCAATATAAACTAATCCGAGAGTCCGGCCGTATAAGTCGTTAACTGCCGTCTCAACGCGGACAACTTTACCCATGATTAAAGCAGCAAGCGCATCGCGTGATTCAATGCCGTAGGTCTGTTTAATCTCAGGGGCATCAATGCCGATCATGCGAATACGGGAAACGGTATTGCACACGGTAGATATTTCGATAGTGTCACCATCGAGAACCCTGGATACTGTGCCCGTGATGGTTACGGCGCTGGCGCTGGCTGCCAGTGCCGCCAGTGCAGCACCGAGCATCAAATTTATAAATCGTTTCATTGGGGGGAACAGGCGCAGGGCCTGCCATGTTGACCAAAAAAAGGCGGTCAATGTTCACGTGAACATTTGACCGCCAAACTACCCTGTCAAGGTATTACGGGTGCAGCAGCAGATTCAGGCGGATAACCTCGGCATCAAGCCACGCTTTCAGTGCAATGATCGAATCACGCTGTGCGGTCTTCTCGGCCTTGAAGGCGATCTCACCCGAAGTCGAAGACGGCAACAGCGCCAGCACCGTGTTTGCGGCAGTGATGTCAGTACCGGCCTTGGCGGACTGGGTAACATACGAGGCCACCAGGCGGGTCGTCTTTGCAACGATGTCACCGGTAAACACGGATGGCTCCAAGGCGGACACATTGGCAAACGTATAAGTCACCGGGGCCATGCTGGTAATCAAGGAGATCTTGGTTGCTGCGGTGATGAAGTCATCAACGGCGGTGTAAGTCTTGATCTTGCCCAACGAATCGCAAATCCGAACCTCATCAGTTCCAATGGCGTTTTTCAACGAAACGGTGACGCCAAACTGAGTACCCTTCTCAACAATCGTGAAAATAACCGTGGTCAACGGATCCACCAAAACAGCACCGGCCCGTGCCATCTGTGCGCGCAATAAAGCCATGTCATACCCCTAAAAAGTTAAAAAATGAAAAACCCTAAACACAGTTGCAATTATTTGGCAATACCTTTTCTTTCTGCTTGCCTTTTTTTTCGCAACAAGCCAAAAAGGCGTGTCAGACACCACATTGGGAGCGCCAGAATCAGCCCAAAGCGACGGGCGCGGGTGGCCTGGGGGGTTGGGTGCGGGTGTGGCGCTGCGCTGCGCTGTCGCAACAGCAGCGGGTGGGCGCTGGGTCGAATAGTGCGCCCGGCGCTGCGCACTCTTCGCAAGGGTGGCTTGAAACCCGCGTACATCCTGGGCGTTAAGGCAGCGAATTGAAAACACATCTTTTTGTAAATCCGTGGCGCATCAGAGTAAAAATCTGCGCGAGTGCAATGCGTTTTCACTTACGCAAAAAAAATGGTCTTGAAAAATCGTTTCTAGGGGCACTTTTTGAAAAATGGATTTCCAAAAATCGAGCGTTGCAACAGCGCAACACAAAGGGCGATAAAAGCGCAACAGCAGCGCAAGCGGCTAAAAACGGGGCGTGGAATTGTGCGGCGCAAGTGCTGGATGTGGTGGTTGCGCGGGCGTGGTGGGGGCCGATGGCGCAACAGCAGCGGCCAACCTGGGCAACATCGCAACAGCAGCAGCGCAATGCAACAGCGCCAGCATCAAAGCCGCAACAGCAGCAGGACAAGACAAGGCCGCGGCACGGCGCGCCAGCGCCGTGCAGCAGCGCGCAGCGCATCGTGCCGCGAAGCGGCCAGCGCTCACGCGCGAAGCGCGCAGATTAAAGCCCTCGCGCCTAGCGCGCTGACATTGTGCTGCCGCGAAGCGGGAGCGTGGGCTACTATGCTGCCGCGTAGCGGGAGCATCTGGCTTTGCCGTTGCGCCAGCAATGGCAAAGCCGGGTGGTCTGACAAACCATGATGTTTTAAGGCGGGGTTTTTTGCCGCCTTAAAACATGATGGTTTGTCGAAGCCTCTAATGTGGCTGTTTGGTTCCCGGCTGTTCGGCTGTTTTGCAGTGGCTGCTCTGCACCCGGCTGTTCGGCTGTTCGGTTCCCGGCTGCTCGGCTGTTTTGCAGTGGCTGCTCTGCACCCGGCTGTTTTGCAGTGGCTGCTCTGCACCTGGCTGTTTTGCAGTGGCTGCTCTGCACCTGGTACTGAAAAAAAGCGGGCGAAAAAAAACCCGCATAAAGCGGGCTTTGTTGGTTGCGGTTGGTTAACTCTCTAATGTCTCTTCTGCGTGTTCGGCCCATTCGTCAAACCAAGCCATATCCTTATCGGCAACATCCCCGAGCCTTGTTCGCACTGCTTCGGTGCAATTGCGGATTGCGTCAGGCATCCATTCATCGATACATTCGATTTTCATACAGTCATCTTCGTCAAAACTTGCCCAATCTCCACCACGGTGATAAAACAGGCACCACGTTGGATTGTCTGATGCCAGCAAGGCGACCATAAACACAACCCTTGTCTGTGGGTTGTCCTTATCCAAGGTGCATTCGGGCAGATTGACAATCGATGCCAAAATAACCGGGCCGGCATCTGTGCCGTATGCGGGGGCTTTGATAGTTGCAGAGTAGCTCATTTTTTATCCTTTAAAGAGTTGGTCATCAATAACACGGCTAACCCGGCGCAAGCGGTAGTAAATGCGCCAAGTTTCAAAAACACTGAGGGCGGGATACTGGGCGCGGAAAACCTCAAACGGCGTAAATGGTTTTTTTTGCCCAAGATCATAAATCGTGTCAGGCTTGGGGTAAACAATCAGCATCTGCCACCTTGCGGCTACTTGTGTTGTGCGGGGGTAGCAGGTCGGACACGGGGCGGGAATTTGCCCAAGCCTCGATCTCTGCCACCAGCCAGGCGACACGGCGGCCGGATAACTGGCGCGGGCGGGGAAAATCGCCGGCGCGGACAAGCTGCTGAACGGTGGAGCCCGATAGTGCAACGATCTGTTGCACCCCGTTAAAGTCAACGTAAAACGGGGTCATGATCAATCCTTCCAAACTTTTGCAGCGGCGGCGGTGATATGGGCGCAAAGGGCGGCGCACATACCGGGAAAATCATCGGCATGATAAAACTTGCCGCCTTTGATCGTAACGGCAGGGGCAAAGCCAAGCCGCGCCAAAAAGTCGGCGGTCATGTTGACACCCAACCTGTCACAAACCACGCCCAGGCGCAAGCTGGCGGGCGGGCGGGCTGGATTGACAAACATATCTGACAAAGAGCCGGGCACGATCTCGGGCATCTGCGGCGCTGGCACTGCGGGCGCTGGCACTGCGGGCGCTGGCACTGCGGGCGCTGCGGCTGCCTGCGCATCGGCTGCGGCCTGTGCGGCTGCCTGCGCATCGGCTGCGGCCTGTGCGGCTGCGTCTGCAACAAACTGGGCGGCCATGGCGCGGGCAGTATCGGCTGCCACCTTTGCGGCCATTGCGTTGGCATGGGCACCGACACGCTGGGCAATGATGGCCCGCACATCGTCCGGGTCTTTGGCGGCCAGTTGACCCATGTCAGCAAACAGAAAATCATGATTGGCGGCCAGTACCAACGCCACATTGACGTTGTAGCGCAGTGCAAGCTGGCTGGCATCAAAGCGGGCAGACATCAAAGCGGCATCAACGGCGGCGCGCATTGCGTCAAGGTCTCGTTTACCTTTGATGCAAGCGGCAAAGTCAACAATCGGGGCGGGCAGTCTCACGGCTGGCGGCAGAGTGGCATCCAGGGCGGCAATGTGTTCGGCAAGTGACACCTTGGCGGCCAAAACAATGGCGGTCTTTATTTCATCCTTGCGGGCCTTTATTAGCTTGTCAAGCTCCAAGCGCACGGCGCGAGTGCTGGCACTGATGTCGTCGATTGTGCGGTAAAGTGCGTCAATGTCGGCGGTCTGGCTGAGCGCGTGCTGCTTTGCGGCTGCGAGCCGGGCCTCTACGTCGGCGCACCATTTAACTGTTTTTTCAGCGTCGGCAAAATCCTGATCTGTGCAAAGGGTGCGATTGATGCCACCCAGCACGACCAAAGCGCGCGTTTTAAAGTCTGCCACATTGGATGCGGTAACCCTGCCATCGATGGCGATGTGCAGCGCTGGCAATGACTCCGGCGCACTGCCAGCGGGGGCAATAACGGCAGGGGCTGGGGCGCGATACTCTGCCAGGTCGGCGGCAAACTGCGTCCACCCTGCCAGCAAGCGGGCGCGTAGTTTTGCATCTGATTTGTACCAAGCAAAGCGGGGCGTGCCACCATTGACAGAGCTGCAGCTAAACAGCACAGTCTCAGCACCACTAACCAATAACTGCTGCTCTAACTGGGGGCAGTACGGCGCGGGGATAACACCCATATCCATAGACTGCGCAAGTTCGACGTTAAATGATTTGTGCTCCCACACAATAGCCTCGTCCATTGTCAACCCGTCAAAGCTGGCCGACAGCGGCAGGTCGTCAACCATGCGCGAGCCAACGACCGGATACAGATCAAGATCAAACATTGACTCCATGACCGGGCGCGCTGCGGCCTCGGCGGCGTGGCCGGCATCAAAGCGGGCCTGCGTGCCAGCGTCAACGTCCGGGTCAATGCCAGTTGCAATACTGTGCAACAGGGCGGCGCGGGCGGTGTGGGGGCTGATGCTGAGCATGGCTGCGGCATCGCTGGCGTTGTAATGGTTGGCGCGGTGGGTGTGCCAAGCCGGCGAACCCTGGGTGAGATTGTGCGATTTCATTTTGACTCCAAAAAAGATGTATTGGTAGCGATGGCAAGCACGGCGCGGGCAAAAACCCAAATTTCGGCAAGATCGCTGTCACTGCCAACAGTGGGCATGGCCGTCGAACCCTCATAAGCCAGATCAAGACTACTCAAAGCGGCAACAAGGGCGGCAACAATGCGCACCTGCTGCGCGTCCAAAGTGATGGCCGTGGTCATGCTGCATCTCCAGCGGTCAAAATCGAGGCGATCTGATCGGGCGTGAGGGCGTGGCGTGACTGCACCATTGCCACCACCTGTTCAGGCGTTTTTTTGCCGCTGGTAATGACCCCACGCCAGGCATCCAGGCGGGCGACAAACTCGGCGGGCAACAGACCGGGCAGCCCTGACACGGGGGCGGCTGGCGCTGCGGGCTGGGCAACAGTGCGGGCCGCAGGGCGGGTGATTTCGCCCGTGTCACTGTTTACGATTTCCAATCCTGCGGCTTCTGGGGCTGTGATTATTTGATTGCGCAACGTGTCAGACAAGGCAACAAAAACTGCCATGTCAGGCGCTGACAAGTCAAAAATCTGACGCGGGTGGACGGGTGCCGGGCAATGCCTGCGCAGGGCGGCAGGTAACGGGCTGAGCCCGGCGATGTTGGAGTAAGTTTGTCCATTGCTCAAAGTGTGGGTCACATTGAGCAAGCAAAACTGATCGACCATCGACGTGATGTCAAACCCAATAGACTCGTTGTCGTCAAAGTCACGGCCGCGCCATGCAACCAGGTCACGGCGTAATGTGGCTTTTTTATGCAGCGAAGCGGTGTACTTGCGTGTAATCGTGAGCGGCATTGGCTTGCCGTTAACAGGGATAATCAACGGCTTGCCGTCGGCATCCTCGCCAAAGAGTTCAAACCCCAACCGGATGGTGTGGGCGGATTTGTCACCAAACTTGCCAGTTGTAAACTGGGTGCCCAGGTCAACGACCTGATAAAGGCGGGCGATGTGGTTACCGGGCGGCACCGGCGTAAATGAGCGGCCGCGATCTGATGCGATGAGGGACATGATGACTCCAAAAAAAATTAAAACGAACGAGCAAAAATAAAAACAAGACCAATAGCGGCCGCTACTGAAAAAATGCGGCAGCAAACCCGAAGGAAAGCGGAACCAGGCGCGGGGCGGGTGAGTGCTGCGGCATAAATGGCATCTCCTGCCACCTGCTCATGCAAGCGGCGCGAGAACCGGCAAGTGAGCGGGTCAGACATACCCCTAGGGGTATCTGCGGCGTGGTCAAAGCGCATGAAAACCACGAGCGTCATCGGCTGACTGCAGCCAAGCGGCTTGCACCACCGGGTGCGCAGCCATGTACTGACTGGCCAGGCGCACAGATTGCAACGGCGTGATGCCGATTGCAAAGCAAACTCGCATGAGCGGGGTCGGCAAAACTGCCAGCAACCGGCGCGCGGCGCGGTTGGTGCGGGCAATACGGCGAACCCGTTTACCGCTGGGCGCGAAACCCGCAAAGCCAATGGCTGCGGGCGACACACCCGCACGGCGCATGGTGCGCAAAGTGCGGGCTGTTTTCATATCGACATCCCTTCATTGAGGCAAATAATTAAACCCTGTGCACGAATCAGCACCATGAAATCATCGGCTGGCAAAGCCACCGATGAAAACTGAACAGCTATCGAAGCTGCGTGAGAGAGGATGGCCAAAGATTTGGCCGACACAGTCGGGGCCGCGACAGGGGCGGCATCAAATTCACAACCCTGAGAATGAAACAACTCCCATTCTTTACCCTGAGCAAGCAAAGCTTCATCGTCATCGGCATCAATGACAGGGGCGGGGGCCGGCGCGGGGGCCGGTGCCGGGTCGCGCCATGCCAGCGCTTCAAAAATATCAATGTCTGGCCATTCCTCGTCTGGCGCATCAAAAGATGCGCTGAAAAGGGCCGGCGCGAACGGCGCGAGGGCTTGCGCGATGGGGGCGGGGATGGTAGACATAAAGAACCTTTCGTTTGTTGTGGGGTGAGTCCACATTATACACGATAACGTGTAGATAAGCGCAAACAAGCGTAAATAAATACACAAAACCGACTAACGGCAACAGGCAACGACCTGGTGCGCTGGCGCAACAGCCAGACACAAACTACCCCAACCCTGACCCAAACACACTTCGATCACCAACCGGGCCCGACCCAGGCCCAGGCCCGACCCAGGCCCAGGCCCGACCCAGGCCCAGGCCCGACCCAGGCCCAGGCCCGACCCAGGCCCGACCCAGGCCCAGGCCCGCTTCGGGCCTGCGCGAAGCGCAGGCCCGAAGCGTGGATACCTGCGGGCGCAAACCAAAAAAATAATGCACAAACAAAACAAAGTAACATACCCCCCCCCGTATGCAAAATAAATATTAAGATAATGACCAAAGTCATATTCCAGTGATATAATGTCAGCATGGGAGAAAACAAAGTAAGGAAAGGATAAAAAATGAGCGGCGAACAAAGCTACGGTGCAACATACTGCACCGAAGTTACCGAAGATTTCGGTAAAATTACAGCCATTTTTGAAGTGGCTGCTGACTGGGACGGATACCGTTTCCACGGATATTGCGTCCCAACTGCCAAGGAAATCTTTGATTACCAACGGCAAGAAAAAACCACGGCGGCGACAGACGTCGTCTCCGTTGGGTTTGCACCCAATGGCCAGGAGATGTTTTCCTGGTCAGAGGGTGAAATCCAGTATGTTGAATACTGGATGACAGTACCGGGCGGGGGCCTGGTGCAACATCGATCCGTGTAAAAATGAGAGCCCTGCGCGATTGGGAGCGGGGCGACACAACGAAAGCGGCGCGAGCCGCTGAGGCCAAAGCCCAGGCAACGACCTGGTGCGCTGGCGCAGCAGCCAGACACAAACGACACGACCCGCTTCGGGCCTGCGCGTAGCGCAGGCCCGAAGCGTGGATACCTGCGGGCGCAAACCAAAAAGATAATGCACAAACAAAACAAAGTAACATACCCCCCCCCGTATGCAAAATAAATATTAAGATAATGACCAAAGTAATAAAAGCATGATATAATGACGGCATGGGAGAAAACAAAGGAAAGGAAAGGATAAAAAATGAGCGGCGAACAAATCAACGGTGAAGAAAAATGCACGGAGGTGACAGACATCGTCTCCATCGGCTTTGCACCCAATGGCCAGGAAATGTTTTCCTGGTCAGAGGGTGAAATCCAATACGTTGAGTATTGGATGACGGTACCGGGCGGGGGCCTGGTACAACATCGGACCGTGTAAATGAGCGGCGAACAAATCAGCAGGGCAAAAATGAGAGCCCTGCGCGATTGGGAAAACGGCGACACAACGAAAGCGGCGCGAGCCGCTGAGGCCAAAGCCAGGGGCCAATACCTGGGGCGGGCACTGCACGAAGCAAGGTGGGCAGCCAGGCAGGGCCAGCAGATGACCCTGCCACTATAAAAACCCGGCGGCCGGTGCGCGAAGCGCACCGGCCGCCAGAACCAGCCGACCGAGCGGCGCGGGAAAACCCCCGCACTGTCAAGCCGGTATCCGGTATTTGAATTTAAAGAAATATAAAAAACACAGTGCAGCGCGCCAGCCCCCGCTAGGCGCTGCTCATGTGGTCAAGTGTGGCTGTTGTCCCCAGCCCTAGCCAGCCCCAAACACCCCCCGACCTTTCCGGGCTGGGGGCAACTGCCGCACTTGTCCACATGTGCAAAGCCAAGCGGGGACCTGGCGCGCGGGGCAAGCCAACGACCGCAGTGGGTAACAGGGGTGGGAGTGTGGGTATGTGGGCAAGTTATGCACAGCCCGCCCAAGCCCTAAAAATAACGCTGCCTATCCGGGCTGTGTATAACTTGTCCACATATCCACACGACCCCCCTGTTATCCACGGGCTACTACTGCCGGTATTTCTGCTTGCGTATCTGCGGGCGTGTCATTGCGCTGCGATACCGAGGCGAAGCGAAGCGAGCCGAGACAGCGTTGCACCCAGCCCTTGCGCGTCAGCGCACTGTTGCCCTGCTGCCGCGTAGCGGGAGCAGGGCGGGCACCCTTGCAGCACTCGCACACGGATAAGCCCTGATGCTGCATGGGCGGGGTTTTTTGCCGCCCGTGCAGCATGAGGGCGTGTGTCCAATGCACACGATGAGGCGCTTCCAACCGGGCGACCTTCGCAAGGCGGACAATACAATAAAAAAGAATTTGTATTTGGTATTCGGTATTTTCAACATACCGATGATTAGCCGCAAGTGCCGGATTTATACCAAGCTGCTGTTTTACCGGCTAACGACTAACCGCAAGTGCCGGATTTTTATCACGCGGCTTTTTTAGCGCTGCTTTCACCTGGCATGGGCGACAAGGCGGCAATAAGTGCAGCGCGCATATTGACATTATGCGGATTGCGCGCCAGTGCCGCTAGTATCCCGGCAATAGCATCGCTATCGTCTGGATGAATGTCTTCCAGGCGCAACAATAAATAATCAACACACTGATTCAGGCGCATATCACTATTATCAACAGGTTTGTTTTCAACGACCTTTAACGGATTTGTGGGCAGCGCTGGCGATTCAATGGCACTGCGGGCAGCGCCAGCGCTATCGTAGTCATAAAGAGCGTCTAACGGTATCTGAAAATGATCAGCGATCGTTTGCAACATGGCCCGGTTTGGCTCCCTGACCACGCCAGACAGGAACCGATGCAGTTGCTGCTGCGATGGATTGCCATTTAGCTTGCGGGCCAATGAACTTGTGTTCAATTTGTTGCGAGCTAAAAGCCATTTCAAAAATAGACGAGGTTCCATAGATCAATCATGCTTCTGTTTCAAACGCTGTTCTGTGTGACTGATTACACGCTATCGTGTAGAATTAACGCATGAACAACATCACCGAATTGATCAAGCGGCTACGCGCTGAACCGCAACGATTAACGCAAACCGAAATAGCAAAGCGCATTGGTACAACGCAGGCGCTGGTGTCGCGATGGGAACTTGGCGATGTATCGACATCCGCTCTTATTGCCCTGCGCCTGGTGTCGCTGGAGCGTGAGCTGTCCCAAGGGGCGCAGCAATGACCGATCGCAAAACAGAAGTACGTTTTGAGTGCCCGGCCTCTGAGCTGGCCGTGGTGGACGGGTATTGCCAGGCGACCGGCAAAGATCGCACGGCGGTGTTCCGCGAAGTGCTTGGCTCGTGGAGTAAAGAGAAGCTTCATGTCGCTACTTTGATTTGCCGCGTGGCCGGTGTCAATCCGGTTAACCCGGAAGGCGGCCGGCATGAGTGACGCTTTCACCGATAAACGCAATGTCAACCAAAAGCGCTCCAACGTGGGCCTGGCGCGTGACTTCAGCCTGGCGCGATACAACGGCTTTGCGAATGCCTTTGAAGCGTCGGCGGCTCAGGTTCGCGATGAGGCGGCCATCGCTCAATACGACGCGCAGTTGACGCAAGCGCATCAAGGGATGCTCAACAAGCAAGCCGACCGGCGCGCGGACATCACGCAACGGCGGGCCTTGACGCGCAAGCGGGCGGTGAGTCAATGAGCATCACGCTAATGTCTAAAGCCTGGTCATCATCCATACCGTCCGGCCCAAAGCTGGTTTTGCTGTCGCTGTGTGACTTTGCAAACGATGCCGGTGAGTGTTTCCCGTCCGTTGATTTGATGACCAAACGGTGCAGCATGGATGACCGCACTGTTCGTCGTCACCTGGCGTACCTGGTAGATCGCGGCTACCTTTTGCGGGCAGAACGTCGGGGTCGCAGTACGCTTTTCACGGTGACCCCTCCCATTTCTGACACCCCTCCCATTTCTGACACCCCTCCCATTTCTGTCAGGGGTACCCCTCCCATTTCTGTCATGGTACCTCTCCCATTTCTGTCCGCTACCCCTCCCCTTTTCGCCCCCCATAACCATCAGGAACCATCAAATAACCAAATACCAAATACACGCGCACAAGGCGGTGACCGTCGATCAACGATCGCGGCATCTATTTTCAAAGTCAATGACGTTGACCCTGACGTGTGGCAAGACTTCGTAACGCTGCGCAAAGCCAAACACGCACCTTTGACCAAAACGGCGGTTGATGGTCTGCGGCGTGAAGCTGAAAAGGCGGGTTGGTCTCTGGAGGATGTGGTTCGTGAATGCTGCGGGCGCGGTTGGGTTGGCTTCAAAGCCGCTTGGGTTCAATCCGGCGCACAACCCGGCGCAAGTGCAGCACAGAGCTTCAAGGCGCAGGACGACGAGGCGGCGCGGGCACGGTGGGAGGCCATGACCGGCCAAACGCATCCCGATAACGTGCCCCGGCTGGCGCTGGTGGGCAACGTGATCGACGCAAGTAGCCAGTTCGCGAGGATTGCGCTGTGAGCGTGGCGCGCAATGTGGTGCAAGCGCTGGCGCTGTCTCAGGGTGCGCTGTTGACGCGGGCACAGACCGGCGGCTGGTTGGTCAATCAGCAGGGCAGCATTTTCCACACAGACGATCTCGAACGGGCTGCAGCAATGCTCTCTGCAAAGGCTAAACGGTCGATGGTAAAGCGCGCAGAGAAATTTGGTGTCGCACTGCCAGCATGGCCGGTAAATCGCGCCAAGACCGTTTTAACCAAGCCTTCGGGCAAATCCAAAAAACTTCAATCGAAAGGGTCAGCATCATGAATCAAGCAGTGCAACAGGAACAATCAAAGGGTGTCGCCATCGACCGCATCTTTCAACGGCTGGCGGCAACGTATGGCGCGGCATGGGATAGGTCGCTGGGGCAGGTGCCGATGGCGGACATCAAGACGGTGTGGAACCATGAGCTGGCCGGGTATCTGCAACGGCGGCAGTCAATGCTGTCGATTGCCTGGGCGTTGGAAAACCTTCCTGAGCGGCCGCCAAACGCGATTCAGTTTAAGAACCTGTGCCGGTGCGCGCCATGTGCCGATACCCCGGCACTGGCAGCGCCAGCAGCCGACCCTGAGCGGATGGCGCGTGAGCTGGAGCGGATACAGCCGATGATGGCCGAACGCATCCAAACCGACGGTAAGGAGTGGGCGCGGCGTTTGCAACGGGCGCATGAACAGGGCTTGGTGCTGAATCTTAACCAGGTGCGGTGCTACCGCGAGGCGTTGGGCATTGCGTTGCAATAGCGCATAGACCGCAACAGCAGCAGCATGGATAAACATACCTATCGCAACAGCAGCAAGGGCGATTCTGATGTGTGATCAATGCACCATCGCCCGTGTCCAGCCTGACTACAGACTGTATAACCCGGCCTGCCTGTGGTGCGGCGCGCGCATCATCCAGTGCGCAACGGCCTGGCATCAGCCAGCGCAGACAGTGGCCGAGCGCAGGCGGCACAGCCTCGCGCTGTGGGTCGCGCATGGGCACAGTGAAGAGAAGATCAGGGCGCTGGTCAAGGGGTCACTTGCCATCGAGCCGGTGTCGCCAGTGCCAGCAGCGAAAGATCGATCTGTAAAACCGCAACGCAACAAGCCCGGCGCAAAACCGCAACAGCAGCAGCATGGATAAGCATGGTCACCGCAGCAGCAGCACAGGGCGCATCAGCAGGGCTCGGCTGCTCGCGCTACTCATCAGCCGCAACAGCAGCAGCACGGCTCGGCTGCTCGCGCTACTCATCAGCCGCAACAGCAGCAGCACGGGGCGGCTCGCGATGCTTCACGGGCGCATAAACAGCACGGGGCGGCTCGCGATGCTCCACGGGCGCATAAACAGCACGGGGCGGCTCGCGATGCTCCACGGGCGCATAAACCGGCGCATCAACCAGCGCATCAGTAGGCGCGTGGGTCTGCGCGATGGTCGGATGCGCGTAAATCTGCGGCTGCAGTGCTGCTCTGGATGCCAAAGTGAGTCACTTTTTTTGAAAGTCTGACAACGGTGTTTGTTAAATCTGTTCCTTTAGCAAAGATAATATATTATTATTATTATAATATATTATCTTAATAATTATTTATGCTAGCCTCCGGGTGGGTATTGGGCGGGGGGGATGAAAGTGAATTGATTTTCCGAATAAATTTTGAAATAGTGGATTGTTTTTAACCAAAAGTGAAAGGGTTTTAATGTGGCAACTACTCTAACTCGCGGGCCATACCGCGCAAACACGGCCAAAATATACGCGGCTGTCGCCATTGCGCGTAAACTGCTCGATTTATATTCATGGCAGGACATTGACGGACAAGTATTCTTCTTGACCGAGCCGAACCCGGCGATGATCGAAAATAAACAATACTTTGATATCGAAGTGAAGTCGCTCTGGTACGGCCTGCAAAAGTCTTTGGTCATTGCGGGCATCATCAACGCCGATCAAACCCCGCTGCCGCTGGATGGCATCGCCCAATTCTTGCGCGTGGAAATTCAAAAGCCGGTCTTCGACATTGAGGGCGTTCGAACTGGTTTCCGCTGGAACCTCATTGCTTTATTTGAAGTCCTGCGCGGCGTGAACTCGTATGGCTACGCTGACGGGTCGGCGCTGGACACTTATTACAGTAACGAAAAGGCTTACGCGGTGCGCGTCCTGCGTGAAACGCTGCCGCTGACAGGTCGCACTGAGTACCTGGCGAATGATCGCTACGCGGTGACTGATTCAACCGTTGTCGGGCAGATTGACCCACACACAACACCAGATGTAGCTACGGGCTGGGCTGTGATCTCTAACCGTGCCGAGAATCCAGAGCCGGATTTTTACGGAATAGACGATGCGCGGTTTATTGTAATACCTGGTGAGGTTGGGCCTGCTGGTGCTGATGGTGCGCCTGGCGGGCCTCCTGGGCCTGCCGGGCCCGCTGGGCCTGCTGGTGCGCAAGGGCCAGCCGGGCCAGCGGGTGTGCAAGGGTTAACCGGGCCAGCCGGTGCGGATGGTGCTGATGGTGCTCCTGGTGGGCCACCTGGGCCAGCCGGTGCGCCTGGTGCTGATGGTGCGCCCGGGCCAGCCGGGCCAGCCGGGCCAGCCGGGCCAGCCGGGCCAGCCGGGCCAGCCGGGCCAGCCGGGCCAGCCGGGCCAGCCGGGCCAGCCGGGCCAGCCGGGCCTGCGGGTGGTGGTGTGCCTGTTGACCCTTTTCCAAACGCTTACAGCGATATTGATTTTTTTACTTATGACTTTCCGCAAATGGTTGCATCTTGCCAAATTGGACAATTACAGCAGTATTGGATAAAAGGCTTGACATCTGGCACACAATACACTTTGACGATAAGTAGCTATTACCGCATGCCGATGATCTTTGATGTGCAGATATTTGATAGCACTGGCGTTCAACTGCTGACTCAAACCAGTCCAGCCCCTGCGGTATCGCTTGTTTTAATCTTTGATTGTCTGGCTAACGGTGATTTTGTTATTCAATACGCTGAACCTTCGGGCGTAACTGCTCCCATTGCAATTGCAGGCCTACCGCTGCGCTAACCCGTTATTGGAAATCCCATAATCGCATCAAAGCCCCTCCAGCTTCGCCGCCAGCAGCGCCAGCCAAACCCGGCGCTCCTGGTCGTAAGCGTGTCGGTTGTAAACCCCTTTGATGCCCGGCTGGATGTGCCCCAATATCGCCTCGGCTACTGGGTCGGGGCATCCAAGGGCTGCCAGCATCGTGCGCGCGGTGCGGCGCAGGTCGTGCGGGCTCCAACCCTCTACCGGCGGTTTCTCCAGCTTGCGATGTGGTTGCACGGCGTCATAACTCATGCGCCTTGCCACTGCTGAACCGATTACCTTCTGTTCAACGTGACCAAGCGCGGTCGGTGCCGGGAAAAGCCAACCGTCATGCTCTGCCATCCGGCGCTGCACAATCGCCAGTACACGGCCAACCAGCGGCACGCGTAGATCTGTCGCGTTCTCATGGCGCGCGTTCTTCGTCTTGGCCTTTGGCACAGTCCACCAAACCCCGTCGGCCTCCTGCGTGATCTCCTGGCGCGTCATGGCGACAATCTCGACCCCACGCGCTGCCGTCCACAGATACAGCGTGAGCGCGTCGGCCACCAGCGGCGAAAAGTTCGGCAGCCAAGCCAATAGGTCGCGCACCTCGGCATCACTCAAAACGCGCTTGCCCGTGCCGATATGCTCGCCTGCCCTTTTTCTCCCTCGCGAGCGCAATCGACCGCGCATCACAAGCCGCCACCAGTTCGGGGAGTCCTCGGGTATCCTGCCAGCGTCCAAAGCGTAGTCCCAAGCTGCGCCAAGCTCGTTGCGCAGTGTCTGGGCGATGACTGGCGTGTTTGCCATACCCTCAAGCAGACTAAACGCATCTGATCGGGTAATTGAGCTTGCCGGTCGCTGCGCGATGCTGTCAATGTAAACCCCCATCAGGCGGTGCATCTCCTTTGCGCTCTTGGGTGAGCGGTGAACGTCAACGTGCCCGGCCAGGTAGTCATCACAAAGCCTGCGCACGGTGTAAACCTCAATCAGCTTCTGCGCCGCCTGCTCGGCCTTCGCTGCCTTTGCCGACAGTGCCGGGTCGTCACCGGCATCTCGCCGGGCGCGTAGCGCACTCCAGGCGGTCATTGCCGCAGGTAAGGGCATGGCGGGCCAGCGTCCGATCTGCACCCGGCGCATCAGGCCGTCAACGGGCGACTTGTACCTATAAACCCAGGTGCGCCACGTCGCACCGGCCAGCAAACGCAGGCCCGGACAATCATTAATAATCAGGTGTTCACCGGGCTGCAGCAGCTTTGCCGCCCGTGCATCGAAAGCCATGCTGAAAAGTTACGCCAAACGTTACGCCAAAACGTCAAGTGTAGAGCTAATCAGAAAAGCGTTGTCACTATCCGGCGTAAAAAGTAACGCTCAAAAAGTTACGCCATTTGCCCAATGAAAACGTTATATTTTGAAGCCCGCCCCAGCGAGAATCTGAGCGGTCTCAAACAAGGGCAGCCTCATAGTTCAGGGGTCACTTCTCCAGCGGGAAAAACTGGCGAATTGGAAAAGTTACGCCAGATGTGACGCTGGCGAGGCA
>Ga0316608_1000515_pt1 | contig 17960 bp, 17 predicted proteins | sample MIS2016152B_MG_FD_207673 | JGI IMG/M metagenome (GOLD analysis project Ga0316608, IMG submission 207673) | Microbial mat bacterial communities from Middle Island sinkhole, Lake Huron, Michigan, United States - MIS.2016.152B | ecosystem: Environmental > Aquatic > Freshwater > Lake > Sediment...
TGATATTTGGTGATACACCGCATTTACAGAGCCTAGCTCTTTGAGTTCTTGTGGTGTCATATCTACTCCTTTTAAGCCTCTACACACAATATGACGAGTGTATATTTGGCTGGTAGTCAAACCAACGTTAATGGTTTCACTAAACCGATATTTGGGTAAATACGAATAGAAGTATGGCTTGTAAGCCGACTATTCGAGATTTCTCCCGCATCGGCTTATCGAAGCCATAAAGTAATAAGTGAATCATAATAGCACTATTTTTTTAGACAAAACTCACCCTACTTGATTGTATTTTAACTGTGGGTGACTTCATTTTGAAAAAATCAATACACATAACTATGCAAAAATTTTCATACTTAGATGCGTATTTTGGAGTTTAGTGTATTGAATTTAGATATGCGTGTATTGTAGGCTTATTGCACTTGGGCAATAGCGTTTCGTAGTTAGCCGAATCTTTACTGCTTAGAGTAAAAACATTACGATCTTTGTCGTAGGCTTTATTTGTTAGACACTTCTTAACAGCTGGTATGGCTGAAAACGGGCGATGGCCTCATATTTTCCTTGATCATGTGTCAAGAGAACGACTTCATACCAAATCGTATCATTGAATTTAAAATGAAATTATAGCACGGAAAATAATAAATATTGAATTAAAATGCAACTATTTTTTTGCTTTTATACTTTCTTTCTTAGCAATTTTTTCTTTGAGAGCGGCAAAAATAAATTTGATATAAAGTTTAAATCTTTTTTAGTATAAATTTACTTCAAAATTTCCCATACTGAGGACTTTTTTTCTTATATTGAGGATAAATTTTTTTCCCATGTTGAGGACTTTTTAATCTCACTCTTCAATAATAATGTCTATTTAAAAAAAACATGCCTAAAAATGGTCAAAATCTGATTGAATGGGTGATTTTTTTAGTAATTTTTCTGTTGCTAAGAAGTTAAATATTCAAAATAAAAGGTTAATGTCCTCAAAAAAAGAAATCTATCCTCAACTCAAGAAAAAAAGTCCTCAAAAAAAGTAGTGATTAATCCTCATTATAAGAAAATTAGTCCTCATTATAAGAAAATAAAGTGATTAAAACCCCGTATAGATGCCTATTCCACACTACTTCAATCTTCAAGTCTTGTCTTATTTAATCTTCAAAGAGTCTTTTTTGAGGAACTTTTAAAGAAAAGTCTTTATATCTTCCATCTTCCATCTTCATATCATCAATTTCTTCAGAAGTAAAAGTATATTTATATAAAAGCATTCCCCTATAAGACGATTCCCAATCATCCATCTCATTTTTTAGAAAATTTTCTTTTAATTTAGAAGCATATTTTTTTGTGTCTTTTATTTGTTGATTCGAATGAGTTATTACCCATTCAATAAACTCATCAATTCTTGATGTGGGTATAAAAGATTTCATTTCTAGTACAACTCCTATTTTTTCCCAAGAAAAAATAAAACATTTTGAAATTTTGTCGTAGAAGCAATATATTTCTGTACCAGTAACTTGTAAAATCTCTTTTAATCCTCTTGTAATGCCTTCCATCATTTTTGAAGAATGCTGGTAACTAGTGCCGAACTTGTCATTCATTTCACGCATTTCTTTTTTTATAATACCAAGATCATTGGCTTCTCTATTTGGTAAAGAGTAGTAGCGTAAGTACATTTCATAAATTTTATATCCAAATTTTGTTTTAAACTTTTTAGATAAAGAAAGATCAATGCTCGTATAACCAGCTTTTTCGACAAGATAATCTAAAAAATTTTCAGAAATGTTTATTTCAATCAAATGTTGAGTTTCTTTATATGATTTTACATCTTGCAAAAATGAAGTAAGTGCCCAAGAAACTTTTTTCCCAGATTTTGAGTCATTAAAGTCACGCAATTCAAAAGGAAGTTTGAGTTCCATTAAATACGTTTTAATTCTATCTACATAAGCATTATTGTTTTGCAACCCGAGTTTTTTTCTTAAAAGAGATAATTCTAAATGCATTTTTGTTTCTTGTTTATCTTGGTATACTTGTAAAATAGCATCTAATGCTTTCATTGCTCCAAGAGATAATTCACCATTCTTTGCATCAGTTATCGCATTATTCTTTCTTAACAATTCAAAATGTTGTAATTTGGCTTTTTCTAATGCAGAAACAACAGAAGGATTTTGTTTGTTTTGGCTCATTAGTCCTCATTTTAAGAAATATAGAGAAAAGTATATCAAATTTATTAAAAATCTATCCTCGTTTTGGGAAAAATATCCTCATTATAAGAAATTTTATATATTTTCTTATAATGAGGACTTTGTTGAATTGATTTTATTGAAGTAGTTCGTCTAGTTTCATTTTTAATTCATATATTTCTTTTAATAATTTATCTGCCCTAGCCTTATTTCCAGAATCTAGCTTTTTATAATCTCTTTCTTGAAATATAGGCTTAGACAGTGCTTTTTTTAATATAGATTCGTTATTTTTATTTTTTTCAGGTAATAATTCTCGAATTTTCTCTCTAAGTTCAGTTATAGTTGAACTTTTATTTTTTATAAAATATAATAGTTTTTTTATAATCTCATCATCTTTGATTTTGTTAATCTCTTTGGCTTGAGAATAATTAAGCTCATTCTCTTGCAAGGCTTCCAAAATAAGCGAATTCATATTTAAAATAATTAGTCTTTCAATAAGCGCTCCAACTTCATATTTACAAATATTTCGAACTGCCTCTGATATTGAAACATACATATCTTTATCACTATCCGAAAATGATGTTTTTCCAGAATTATGATTTTTAATTTTATTTAGAAAACTAATGGTTTCTTTGAAAGAAATATCTAACGACAATGCAATGTTCTCTATAATGCTGTATATTTCATCGTAAGGATTAATGTTTTCTCTTTTAAGATTTTCAGAATTCCGCATATATCTGGCTGTTGCATCGCTAATTTTATCTAATATGATTGCTGGTATTTCAGTACAATTATTGATTTTAAATGCCTCAATCCTTCTAAATCCAGATATTCTTTCATAATGTAAACCATTTCTTCTTAAAAGAATTGGCTGCAATAAGCCTGTGCCTAAAATTCCATTTGGTTCAATGTCTTTTATATTCCCAGCTAGTTCCTTAATTTCCGATAGAGAATAAGTGATGCGGTTATGCATATAAATACCATTACCTAAATCAATCTCTGTGATCTCGTCAATCGAAACAAGTGAGACATTTTGTTTGGCTTTGTCTTGTGACGCAGTTACTGCATTTTCAATCTCTTTTATTTCATCTAAGATACTTGATTTAATACTTGGTTTTTTTGCCATTTAATTTATCCTTTTGATTACCCGTTACGTAACGGGTATATTATTTTATAATTTTGGTTGTAATAATTTCTAAAATAGTGATAATTGAATTTATCGACTTAGACTGAGTTGTTGCAATATATGTCTTAACATATTCCTTTAAAAACATCCTTTGTCCTGGAGCTTCAAGAATTTCTACTTTATAAGGTATTGCATCTAATACTTCAACAGGAATATTTTTTAAAAATCCTAAATTGCCATTAGTAAGGTAGCGAGGCAAAAAGCGGATTATTGCAAGCATTTCTTTGGCATTATTCATTCTGCTATCATAAAGTGTTGGTAAAACAAAAATATTTTTTAATCGATTTTCAAGAGTTTGATAAAGGGTGTTTGCTTTTTGAAAAAATCTTTTGACACCATCCTCATCAACGCTTTTTGTAGCTATAGGCACTAATAGTATATCTGCTACTAATAATGCTGACTTTGTCAAAATTCCAAAAGATGGAGGACAGTCAACTAATATATAATCATAATTTATTTCAATAGATTGAATATATTTCGTTAAAACAAGAAGTTTTTTATCATAAGGCATAGAGTCACCTTCGATGGTTTCAAGAAGTTCTTCATTTGATGGAATAAAATCAAATGAAACCTTATTTGAACTGTCAGATATTTTTATAGGTAAAATAGGCTTATTTTTAAACATATTTGAAATATTACTTTGATTCGAGCCTGCATAGTCAACATCCTTCAAACCAAAGAATGAGTTAGTTTGAGATGCTTGTGAGTCCCAATCTATTAGTAATACCCTCCCCTTATTTAGTGCAAGTTCATATGCAATAAAATTAGAAGTGGTACTTTTCCCAACACCACCTTTTTGATCAGCAGTAACGATTATTTTAGCCATTTTAATTCCTTGATACCCGTTATATAACGGGTAAATAATATTTGTTTACCATGAGATGAATTATACATACTTTTTAATCTGATTGCAAGAATACATATAATTATTTTTATTTGATTACCCGTTACATAACGGGTAATCAAAAAGTTTTATAGAATAATTCAAATCTTTTGAACAAATCTTTAATAAAGTAATGATTTATATAAAAATCAGCTGATTTTTAGAGTTATCGGTAAGTTTATATTTTGCTCTAGTTAAAGCAACATAATACAAATTAGCCTCTTCTATAAGTTCTTGTGCACTTTTAGATTCTTTTTGATAAATTTCTTCTAGAGCTGGAAAATCATTTTCAAGTTCTACGCTATCGAATTCTAAACCTTTGCTTGTATGGCCTGATAAAAGGAATATTTGTGAATCTTTCTGATTTCTAGATTTTTTAGATTGATCTAAATTTCCTCTGTAAGCATTTTTTGCTTTTTTATAGATAGCAAAAATACTTTTTTTGTATCTTTGTGCTATTAAAAGAGATGATTTAAGTTCAATAGAATTTGTTTCTTCAATGTATTGATCTAAGTGAGTTTTATTTTTAAATGTTTTAAGATATTCAAAGGAAGGGTTTGTTATTTTTTCAAACGCTCCATTGAGCCAAAAATGAAGAGTAATAGCAGTCTCAAATATCGTTTGAGGACATTTTACCAGTCTGTATTCATCTTCGTATTCTGCTATATTTTCAATAATTTTTGCATTGGTTCGTGTAATGACCGCATAGCTTTCATCTTTAGGTTCCAAGCTACAGCCCGAAATTATCTTGACATCTTCTGATTTGTAGTTTTTTAATACAAAATTAGCCCTATCCACTATGTGCTGCGTGCACCTAAATGTCGTGCTTAAGTAATGGTTTGCATCTGCTTGAACCTTATCCATAGCATTTTGAGCACCTCTCCAGCCATAAATTGCTTGATGGGTATCTCCTACAATGATTTTGGCAGCATCGAAGTTTAGAAATATATCCAAAGTGACATCATTGGTATCTTGCCCCTCATCAAGAAGAATGTAATCATACTTAGGATGCTCTTTATCTTGGAGAAGTTGATATTGTTTTAAATAAAATGAGTGGGTAATGTCACACCTGTGCTCTATCATATCACAGTAGATTCTATGGGCTAATGTATGAGCTTCACTTGTTTTAGAGAAAAGTTCACGTGTATCTGAAGTAAAAAATTCTTCAAGTACACACAATGCTTCGTATGCTAAAAGATTTTCCACACCATAAAGATTAGCGATTTGAGCTGGTTTGTAATTCCCATCATGAATCTCGTGTCCTTGCTGGAGGTAGTAGGGGAGGGCGATTTTTCTAAACGCCAAAGAATGGGTAGTGAGAATAGTAACATTGGCAGGAAATGTTTTTTTGCATTCTTGTACAATAGAACGATTGAAGGCGAGATATAAAAATTGTTTATGAGGAAGCGCTTTGGTAATCGCCATTAACGTAGATGTTTTGCCTGTACCTGCAAATGCGTTAATTTTTAATATTTCATTGGCACACATTTGCTTGACATTGCTTAGAATTTCCAGCTGTTCTTGCGTTAACATCATAAGAGGACCTTTGTGTATATCACCCGAGACTAAACGTATAAACTTTCAAATCATGATCGATGAATAGAACACATCAGCAAAAATATGTCTACCAAGGGTTCTTCTAAAAAACTGTTTTTAATCACATTCATTCATTAACAATAATTTGCCTAACGCCCATATATTAGACCTTTAACGATGTTATGCCATGTCTATCACAGACGTTTTTCTTAAAATGAGGACATATTCTTAAGGGCTGTTTGGATGATGCACAACTAGGCGTTTGTTTTTGTTGGCTTCTCGCGCGATACCAGAGAGTACTTTCATGGCATAGTCATTACCCTCTATGCGTCCATTGTAGCACGTGAGTCCTCTCCAGTTAAGACCATGCTTTTGAAAACACTGTGAGAGAATAAACGAGCCTACAGCAATATTGGTTTCTGGGTGAAATAAATCATGTATCTCTATACCATTCTCTTTGAGGAAACGAAGGTGAATGGTATTGATTTGCATCAGACCTATGTCGTACGTACCGTTTGCGTTAGCGTTGAAAGCGAATGGATTAAAATTACTCTCTATTTTGGTAATCCCCCACAAAAGTTGTGAGGGGATACTGTAGCGATTGCCGTATTTTTCAAATAAGCTCTTATCATGTGCGTACACGGTATTGAGGCAAAACAGGATGCATACAATCCATTTTTTGCCCATAGAACTACTTTTTGGATGGTTTTTCTTTTACGTCAAGAGGCACAGCAGGAGGCATTAGCGTCTCTTTGATATGATTAAGTGCGCTCTCTTCGGATTCTATATTTTTTCGGAAATCTTTAATAATAGGGCTTTCGCTATAATCTTTGCCAAGTTTCTTGCCAATAGCGCTTAATTTGGCGGAAAACTCTACCAATGCCTTTTTGTATTCCAAGGTGGCTTCCATTTCAAGAATGGGGATTACGTTTAGTTTTAGCTCTTGTCTGCGTGACGTTCTAAAAATAGCATCAACGCTACGACCTAGAGAGTAAAAAACTTGGCTTTCACCTCCTTCTGGAATAGCAACAAACGCATTTCTATCGGATGCTTTTGCAATACGATCATTTTTGCGCTGCTCATTAAATTGTAAAATTTCATCTCTGGTAAACGATTTATGCTCAGCAACTGCGTTTTCTTGTTCGTGTGTCATGGGTAACTCCAAAATTTTAATTGACCGCATTTTAACCAATTATAAAAATTTATTTGGCGCATTTATTATTTTTTTGATACAAATATAGCATTTATATCCCTCTAAAGCAAAGAGAAGATGCCCTAGAGTGAAACCTATTTAGAGACGTTCAATGATATTTTTTTCTATTTTTATTTCGCATGCGAAATCTATGAGATGCCTATTTTTAGGCTTTTTAGCGCTAAAGATGCCACCATTTTGGCGTGTGATGTTTTTAAGCATACAGCGCGGAATAAGAGGGACTGCTAGTGAATCTAAATTTTACCAAGGTTATTTTTTTATTGATTAATGGGTATAATCCTCCATACAAACTTATTGGTGGGAGGTAGACAATGTTGAAAAAAATTAAGCTAGACCAACTCAAAGACAATCCATTTCAGCCGCGCTTTAATGTCTCTATTGATGATCCAGACATCGTAGAGCTTGCAAAATCAATCGATGAAAATGGTCTGATTCAAACCATTAAAGTCTCTTACGATCAAGCAGATGGAAAATACTTTGTTATGTTTGGCCACAGAAGAGTGATGGCGTATAAAAGGCTTGGCAGAAAAGAGATAGAGGCAATCATTTCGGATATAGATGCACACAGCAAAGAATCTCGTTTTACAGCGTTGGTTGAAAACTTACAACGCAAGAATCTAAATCCTGTCGAAATAGCAAAAGCTTACCAAGATGCCCTTGATTCTGGACTTTCTCTCACTGAGCTTGCCAATAAAATTGGCAAAAGTAAGCCAGAAATTTCTCGTTCAATCAAAATTTTAGATTTGAACCAAAAAATTCATGACTATTATGCAATGCACAAAGCGGCACGAAAAGATGAGACTCTTTTATATGAACTCTCTAATTGTGTCAAAGACAAAGATAAACAATACGAACTCTTCATCATGTATCAAGAAAGTCAAATTGGACGCCAAGAGCTCTTGCGAATGGTTAAAACGCTCAAGCCCAAAAAGAGTAAAGAAGTGATGGTTGAAAATGATTTTAAAATTGCATACGACCATCAGGGTATAAAGCTTAGGGCATCATTTTTAACATCGATGGATGAAAAAAAGAAAGAAGCGTTTGAAAAAGCTATCAAAGAAGTGATGGATAGTTTTAGATTGTAAAACCAGACTCTTGGGTTAACATGTGATTATCTGGACAAGAGGTGTCCAAGTATTTTGCTAAAATACCATTGTAAAAACCAAAAAGAAGGGGGAGGGGACCATGGAAATCATTATGGGTGTTTCAATCACGCTGCTATTCTTTGTGCTTGCTCTTTCCCTCATTAAGCCTAAAAAGAAAAGCTTTTACCAGCAAGATGTGATATATCGCCCCTCCATCAAAGAAAAACACACACCTGATAAATCTACAAAATCGTAAAAATCCTTCAAGCGTCTAAAACATTAGTTCAAAATTCCCAAGTCCTCATCATAGGAAAATTCTACAAAACGCATATTGTGAGTAAAAAAATGCCTGTATCTACAACGATGAGACATTATTACACGGCAGGCATCAATAAAAAACGCCATAAAGTGGCCTAGAAGGCTTAACATTCAATAAAAAGAAACTATTGAAGGGAATGTACTCCCAAACAAGAGTAAGCGCCACAGAAGAGAATAGGGGGCTTAAAATTGTATTCTTGGTCGATGGTGCTCTTCATTGTTTAAACTTCATAATTTTATCACTCTTGTCTTGGATGAATATAAAATACATTATAAGCGTATATCTTAGTTATATTATGATAAAATATACACTATAAATGTATTTAAGGATAAAAAATGATTTATGTGAAAGCGTGGGGAGAGGATATTGGTCAACTCGTAGAGCATAAAGGGATAATCAAGTTTAAATATTCAGATACAAATGTACTTGATTTTTCTCCTATTAAAATGCCTGTGAAAAATAAACAAGTGTATGAATTTTCTCATCTTGCCTATCAGTATGGACTTCCTGGTTTAATCAGTGACCAAATGCCAGGCACTTATGGCATGGATTATATGGATCGTTTTATATGTGAACATCTAAAAAGAAAACCTACCATTATGGAGAAATTGCAATTTTTAGGCACTCATACATTGGGTGCTTTGGAGTTTCATCCAGCATATCAAACGAAAGATTATAAAGAGATATTAACGATATCTCACTTATATGATGAGTCTAAAAAACTTTTGAGTCATGAAAGCCAAAATAATCATCATTCTATACCAACATTAAAAACACTTATTGCACTCTCAAACTCTGCGGGTGGAGGTGCTAGAGCAAAAGCAATCGTTGGATTTAATCCTAGGGATAAAACAATAAGTTTGACTAGAAAACAAGGGGATTTTCCAAAAGAGTACTATCCCGTTATTATCAAATATGATGATGGTGATATATCAATGTACCCCACATTAGCGCATAAATACAAAGAGTTTTCTGTTCCTACAAAATTGGAATATTTATATCATCTATTTGCAAAAGAGTCTGGCATTATAATGAGCCCATGTGAATTATTAGAATGTGATGGAAAAGCCCATTTTTTAACCTATAGATTTGATAGAAAAAGCACTGTTAGATTTCATATCCATTCACTCTCAGGCATGATGCATTATAACCCAAGCGAAACATATAATGACTATATGGATATGTTTAGAATAGCCAATAAACTTAATCTTCCACAAAGTCAAAAAGAGCAAATGGTAAAGGTAATTTTGTTTAATGCCATTTTTGGAAACAAAGATGATCATTCAAAAAATTTTTCATTTCTTATGCATAGTGATGGGAAGTGGGCATTTGCTCCTGCTTATGATTTGACCTATACAAGTAATGGCTATCATCAGATGCTACTTGGCAGTAAAGTGCTTAACCGTGCCACATTTGAAGATTTAAAAAATACGTTTAAACCTTACAATATAGATGAATCATTTTTAGAAGAAACGATACAAAAAATGATAGAGATAAAGAACACAAAACTAGTAAATGAGTGTATCAATCTTGGTATTCCTAAAGAATTTGCTTTACAGGTGCTTGAAAGCACACAAACCGTAGATGATAGCTTTGCAAAAGGAGTGAGTAAGTGAGCGAGATAGATTTTACGTTAGCAACAACGCAGGAGATTATCAAAGAACTTGCCTCAAGAGCAAAACAAAAGCGAAAGAAAAGTGGTACTCAAAAACAGTTCGCAGAACATATAGGGATGAGTTTTCGCTCGTATCAAGAGTTTGAAATCAGTGGAAAAATAACCTTGGAGAAATTTATTGATGTCTTAAGAGGATTGGAAGCGATAGAGGATGCTCAAGAGCTTTTAAAAATCAAAGATACAGCGTTATTTGAAGTGCATAAAAACAGCAAAAAACGCTTCATCTAGGGCTATAGTCATTAAAATTATAAAAGATATTTCTTGTTTGTTTTTTCTATCAATGTGCGCCTCATCCCTCGAACTCTTTTACTAAAGCATAAACGGACCGCTTAAATCGCTCCGTTTCTTCTTCTTTATGGTTAGGGTCGGCGTATTCCATAAAGGTATCGTGCCTGAGTCTATTGGAAAAAAGCATAAAATCGTTGAGCTTTTGTTGGGAGATGGTAAAGTTGAGTGAAACAAGTTCACCTATTCCATCACACGCAGAGCACGAAGTGCCATCGTCTAGTTTTCCGCTACCTCGGCAGATGTTACATTGTATCTTCATCATGTTCTTTGAACTCCTTTAGCGTTGCATCAAAACTTTCAAAGGCTTTATTGACCAAAGCTAATGCAAAAAAGTCTTCATCAAAGAGACCATCATTCCACTCTTTCATCTCTTTGTGCTGTGGATGTTTTTTATCTTTCATAATGGCTTTAAACTCTTCAAAGCCCCACACCCCACCGCAGTCTTCAGGAGGAGCATTTTTAGCCCCTTTGACGCATTGAGGGTAAAAGGTTTTTTTAGGTTCTACAAATTTGACAAGCTCAATCTTATGTTCCCAATTATCCCCAAAATCGTAGGTATACAAACACTTCTGCTTTTCAAAAATCAGCTTTTGAGAAAGAAGAATATCGCTACTTTCAAGGACATCGGTTTCTCCATCAAATTCATTTTCGCCAATGATATCCTCATTGATTCTAAATTCATATAAATGGTAATTTTGCCACCCAAAAGCCAGTTGAATGGCGACATGAAGGTCGTAAAATGAGCGTGTTTTTTCAATGTGGATGGTTCTATAGACGGATGGCTTTGTATCCAGAAGGGTGATTTTTAATTCCAATACACTCATGATTCCTCCTTACATGTAAAGCAGTATTATAGCCATAAAAGAACTAGAGGTGGGGTGATGCGTTTTTCACTACGTAAACTCTTTTCTCAACCATAGCTCAAAAAAAACATCTACACATTTTTTTTCTTCATCAATAATGGTCTGGTCTTTAAGTTCTTTGAGAAGCTGGCTTTTATAAGAGAGTGAGAGCTCTTTATTCTGCTCTATTGTAACGCCGATTAAATCCTTTAAAATCAATCCTTTGTGTTTTTTAGCATTGATTTTACTCCACTCTGATTCGAAGAATGATTTATTGTCAAACAAAATCTTCTCAACTGCCTTTTGAACATCTTCGGTTTGAATGTGTGTGGCACCCCTTAACAAAGAGGCAATGTATGACTCTTGAATCAACTTGATAAGATAAAATGGATGCCCTTTCACAATCGTTTGGATAAGTGTACTGGCTTCAAGACTCAATGAGCTTGATTGAATGTTCAAACCCGTCAAAAAGGTAGAAATCTCTTTGTCTTCTAGTGTGCCAAGTTTCATAATCGAAGCGAAATTGAAAAATGCATTGCTCTTATCTAAAAAAATAGTGTTCATTGTTGAGGCTTGCGATCCTGCAAAGATATAGACTGTATGCTTATGTGTTTGAAAAATACTTCGCATCTTTTTGATAATGTCAGTACCAAATCGCTCCATATCACCAAACTCATCGAAAAATACCACAGCTTTTTTATGAAAACGCTTTGCAAACACTTCGGCTAGTTCGAATGTCTTTTGAATAAGCACGCTCTCATCTTCTTCTTTTATCGCATCGTATCCAAGCTTCACATCTTGAAGCTCAAGTGAAAAACGAGAGGCAATATCCAAAAGGGCATCTTTGGTGTGTTTGATAAAATGTGATACGCCATGGCTTTCATAGACGGCATCTATATAGAGCATACACAGTTCTCTGATACTTGATGCATTAAACACATCAAGCGTAATCACAAGATACTCTTTTTTAAAATCAGACAAAACCGTATTGACCAGTGTGGTTTTACCGTATCTTCTTGGTCCTACAACAGCACAGTGTTGCCCCATTTGAATGTACGCTTTTAGCGTAGTCACTTCGTTATGGCGACCCACCATTAATTCAGATAGTCCACCTGCATTGATTCTCATAGTATGCCTTTAGTTGTTTTACTAAACAGTATCTTAGCTAAATAAAATATTTAGTTCAATAGCTAAATCTATCTTGATACTATTTTTCAAATCCACATCAATTGCGTACTTGATTGCGCTTATTTTTTTTTACATGTAAAACACTATAATTCCCATAAAAGCAATGATGAAAAAGAGGTATTTCCCATAAATTCTTTTGGTACACGGTGTCATATCACACTCTAAGCGTATGAGAATAGGGCGTATTTGCATCAGTGTGTCTCCACCGTTCCTACAGCCATAGAAACTACGCATAAGCTCTCAAGCGCATCTCCTTTGAAATAAAGGGGCTCATACAAGCTATTATCGCTGCGTAAAACAATTCCATTATCCATCATCACGACACGCTTAACCAACAATCCATCAGGGGTTTGTATCACATACACTTTTTCATCCTCCAAAACCGTGCGTGAGGTATCGCACAGAAGGATATCGGCATTTTTAAGTGTTGGCTCCATGGAATCTCCCACCACTTCTATCGCGTGTAAGTGTTCGGCCTTCAAGTGAGAAAGAGTGTTTAATCCCTCGCAAGAGATGTTAAGGTATTCAAACCCTTCATCATCATTCCACGCCCCACCACCTGCGCTGGTGTGAAGCTCTTTAAAGTATTTGATACGGGCAAACGATTCGGTTTTGGCTTCGAGAGATGTGGGCAGTTGGTCAAATAAAATCCAATTAATCGATACGCTTTGTTTTGCACAAAAATAGACAATGGCTTCATAGGGAATACTGTTGCGCCGTTTTAACTGCGCTAGGCTCTGACTTGAAATGCCCAAGGCATTTGCCACATCTTTATCGTAAACCTTTTTGTCTCCAAGCTCTTGGCTTAACACATCTTTGAGGTTATCAAGAATACGCACTATCTCCATCTTTTTGACTAGCCTTTTGCTTTTAAGTGACACATTATCACTTATTTTTAGCCCCGCTTGTTTAAATATTACACTATGAAATAAAAAAGCTTACATGTAAAGGTTTAGATGAAACTACATATGGATTTAGATTGTTATTTTGTATCAGCTGAACGCACGCGTTACCCCTTTTTAAAAGGTCGTCCTGTGGTCGTTGCCAAAGGGAGTGATAAACGCATTTTTTCTTTGGAGAAAAAAGAAGCAGTGTTAATTGAAGAGAGTGGGGCGTTTAACAGTACATTGCAATTTATCACCAAACCTAGCCTCACACCGATTGTTAAACAATGGCGTGATGAGTTTATTGATAAAGATGGAACCATCCATGGTATTGTCATCGCCAAAAGCTATGAAACTAAAAAATTCAAAATAAAAACAGGAACCCCACTCAAAGATGCGCTGATGATGTGCCCTGGTCTTATTGTGCTTCCCAGTGATCATCTCTTTTATCAAATGCTCTCATTCAAACTCAAAGCCTATCTTGAGACTAAAATTCCACTACTGGAGCAATATAGTATTGATGAGTTTTTCGGGGATGTTGGAGGATGGATTGAAGAGGGTAATACGCTTGAATTTATTGCTATGCTTCAACGAGAAATAACCGAAAAGTTTGATTTACCCATCTCCATTGCAGCAAGTGGGAGCAAATGGATAGCCAAACTTGCCACCGATACCATTAAGCCTTATGGCACTAAAGTTATTTATCCCCATGAAGTAAACGCCTTTGTCAATCCCATTAAAGTAGAAGATTTTCCAGGGGTTGGCAGAGTTGTAGCGCAAAGATTAAAACACTACGGTATAGAAACGCTTGAAGAGGCTAAAAGACTGCCTATGCTCTTTGATGCCTATGGAAAAACGGGCAAAGAGCTTTATAAACGCATCCAAGGTATTGATAATGAGCCTGTGCATCCATCGCGTGAGCGAAAAGGTATTGGAATAAGTCGAAATTTCGCAGCGATTGAGGATAGAGAAGAGATACAAAGGCGCGTCATGATACTTTCTCGGTATCTAAGCTACACCATCACCAAACTAGGACTTAACCCCACCACCTTCTTTATGAAAATACACTACCAATATGGAACCAAATCATCAAAGTCTTTTACCCATGATAGACTTTTCAATGAAGTCTTCTTTATCGACCTTGCCCAAAGTATGCTCAAAGAGCTTGATGTTCATCCACGTTATAAAATTCACTATATTGGTTTGGGAGCCAGTAACTGTACAGGTATCCATAAACGCAAGAGCTTTTCTATGTTGGAGTTTCATAAAGACACTAAACACGCCAAACTATCCCTTGGGCTTATGAAAATACGTGATAAGTATGGGGTAGATATGATTGGCTATGGGCGGGAGAGAGTGATGTCCGTGTAAATGATTCCTTACAATAGGAGTGCTACCATATTCACCTACAAATGCCGCGTACTTCTCTTCCCTTAAACCATTGGATATGAATCATTTCTTGCGCAGATATACCTTTGCCTTTCAAGTGTTTGCGCTATAGCCTTTGTTATAAAGCTCGTTCGTTGTGAACTGGCGGACTAGTACGGTTTGAAATATAAATACATGCCTTTCAAGGGAGGGGCGTTTGAGGTCGCATACACCCTGTCAAAATGAAGACGAATCTTGCTCTAGGAAACACCCAAGCCCAACAGTTTTGGCGGTGGCGGAATGGCTTATGGTATGAATGAATCTTTTCAATCAGCATTTCTCTTATAACGGCATCGGACCTAATGGCGGAGCGGGTGAGGGTAAAAAACGGGGCGAAAATGGCACAAAATGGAAATGTTTTGATCCAAAAAAGGTTACTAGTTTAAGGGGTATTTAGTAGAACGTAAATATAGCAAAGATGACTAGTATGGATTTTGTACGACTAGTTTAGGGGGTATTTGTAACAAGGGCTACGGTTTAAAATCAAACTATATTACCACTTTGCATAGTATATATTGTCAAGAATTCATCGCATTATAACGAAAGTATGACTAGTTTAGGGGGTATTTGTTGCAAGGGTTACAGAAAGTATAAAAATTTTTTAATTAAAAAAATATGATATAATTTTAAATACTAAAAAAAGGATGTACATGCCTGAGACATTAACGATTGAGACGATTGATTATGATGCATTTCAAAAAAGTCCAAAGAAAGAGAGCATAGTGGCTCTTAGCATTAAAGGCTCAATACGAAGCTACATACTCAACAAAATGGTGCATCACAAAGAACCCTTTCCGGTTAAAAGTCATATAACCCAAACATCCATTAAATTCTATATTTTGAACCGACAGGAAAAGGACCCCTTAAAAAGACAAGAGTGGGATAAAACAAACCCTCTCTTGCTTTTCACAAGAAGTATTCATCGAAAAGAGATTGCTAGAATCCGAAAAGCCTTTTTAACCATTGAAAGAAATGCTGAAAACGAATTGGCTTCAAAGGAGGGGGTTGATGTGAAAAAAGTGTGTAGGTTTATCCAAATGGTCTGGATACAAGATGAGTTTTATATCTCAAAAGAACCTATTAGAAGGTATTTAAATGCTCTTAGTGTTTTTTATAAATCGTGTGGAAGTAGACGCGTAAAAAATCGTAGTGTTTCGCATGCGAAATAAAAAAAACAGGACTCAATCCAACGCCACAAAGTGTCTATCGTTTATAGCTAAACCCTGTCTATTTTTATATAAAATTTATATCGTTTATCTATCGATTGTCATTAAACTTGAACGCAAACATCTATCGAATATCTCTAAAGTTTGTTGTGTTTTACCGAGTAAACAGGGAGCCTTTATCCATGAATCCAAAAGGAACTAGTGTGAGAAAAAAACAAAATGAGCTCTCGTTTGATAGTACTACCTATAAAACAACTATCACTTTTAAAGGGATGGCAAAGAATGTCGTTGGCAGACTAGGGCACAGCAAATCCGTTATCATTAACGCCTTGGTAACAGATGCACTTAAAAGCGGAAAGATGGCTGATTTTCTGATAGAGTATTTCCCTGTCTCACGTGTCAATGAATTACTCGAAACCATTCATCCCAAGAGCTATGCAGACCCTCATAAAAAAACATCACTCCCACCAAAATTACAACGATACTATCCCCAAGTACCTCAAGAGATGAAGCCAGGTACGTGCACCTTGGCACACGAAAACACAGCACACAATGATAAGGAGAATACAGATGGTTTCGACTTCTAATGCATTAAAACAGATTAAAATTGGGATTGACACAGGGTTTGGTCACACAAAATACGCTTACTTTAAAGACGAAGAATTGGTAATGGGGAAGTTCCCAAGTGTGGTTGCTTTTGCTAATGATAGCCTCAAAGAGGCTTTAGATGGTGTTAGTGTGTTTGAGGGCACCATGTACTATGTTGGCGATCTTGCCAATAAACAATCAAGCCACCAGATTGAAGAGCTCATTAGCTATAAAGCCCTTGAAAAATATGCACCTCTGCTTATCGCGCATGTTTTAAAACAAGAGGGTATTGGGCCTTTAGAGGTTTCTGAAATAGTGTGCGGTTTGTCACCTGCACACATCGATAGTACGCATGCCTTCAAACAGAGAGTTTCTCACTTTGAGGTCAATGGGGAAACCCACACTATTCCAGCCAGGCTGCTTCCTCAAGGGGTGGGTGCGGTAAGGGCTATTAAGTATCTTAGTGATACCAAGAAGGGGATTAAAGAACCCAATGACTATCTTGTGGTGGATATCGGTTTTAATACCGTAGACATTATTTTTGTCTACGATAAAGTCATCCAGCGGGGTAAAATCAGTGAAGCAAATTCTTTTGAGAAGCGTGGTGCAATTAGCATTGCTGAAATGATGCGTAAACATATAGGTGCAACATTTGCACGCGAAATATCCCTCAAAGAAGCATTACCAATTCTAACGCATGGCGTGTATCGCTTAAGAGGGGAAGAGCATGATCTCTCTAAAGTTGTGGCGGGTTTCAAAGAGGAATACACCAAAGAGATTATGTCATTTTTAGAGCTTAAATATGGCAATGAGTTCGACAAAATGGAAAAGATATGTTTTGTGGGAGGAGGAGGGTATTTTATAGATCCTGCCTATGCAAAGCATATTCAAGTCTTTGAGCAATCTGAATATTACAATGCCATTGGCAACCTGGTTTTTTAGCCCTAAGAACCTTGTGGAAGCAGGGCATCTAGGCAGTATAAAAAGAGTCGAATACGGAGGATAAAACGATGGCAGATGAAACAAAACGACGCACCATCCTTATGGATACTTCTATGATTCTAGAAGTAGAAGAGTCTGTGATAGCCACACTCAATAAGAGTGCATGGGTGTTTGTCACGGATATAGTCTTACAAGAATTAGACGGGCATAAAAATAATGCTAACCCAGTAGTTGCGTATAAAGCAAGAGCATTTTTTAGAAGACTTGAAAAACAAAACCAAGAAGCACTCATGGTTTTACCACACAATACCATGGTGTTAGAAAAAAGAGATACCGTGCATCAAATGCACTTAGGAGAGACCCCTTTGTATGTGATGGTGCGAAAACCCTATAAAAGTACCGATAGCAACGATTCAAAAATCATTGAAATTGCAAGAGATTATGGGATGAGTCTCGTAACATTCGATATGGCCCAAAGGGTTAGGGCTATGAGTGAGGGTGTGCCTATTGAACGCTTAGCGCTTCCTAAAAATGAAAATACCACATTAAGAGCAGGCATGCAAATGTTT
>Ga0316608_1000516_pt1 | contig 17911 bp, 15 predicted proteins | sample MIS2016152B_MG_FD_207673 | JGI IMG/M metagenome (GOLD analysis project Ga0316608, IMG submission 207673) | Microbial mat bacterial communities from Middle Island sinkhole, Lake Huron, Michigan, United States - MIS.2016.152B | ecosystem: Environmental > Aquatic > Freshwater > Lake > Sediment...
GTATGCACTTAATTAAAAAGAATGATAATCTAAAAAATAAAAGTAAAATATTTAATAATAACAACTTATGCTTTTCAGATTACTCACTTCGTTTCGTGAGAAAAGTTTACTTTTTATAACTTTATAGTAGACATCAAAGAGTTCCCTTCGGGATGAACTGAGTTATAAGCTTATAAATCAATTTGCATCAAGTCTATTATAGTTACTTTTACTAAAACAAACCATTCTATAACCTATTGATAATATTACCGAACAATCAATTTTTTGATTAAAGTAGATTTTTCTGATTGAAGTTTAACTGTATAAATTCCAGATGACAAATCTGATACTTCAATTTTCTTTAAATTATCTCCTTTAATTATTTCAAGATTTTCTGAATATATCAAACTTCCTGAAATATTGTAAACCGATAATTGCATTTCTGTTTCAATTTCAACTTCAATCCAAACAAAAAACAAATCAATACATGGATTTGGATATATATTAAAATAATCAACTCTGATATTTTCTTCTGTAATATCGACAGATGAAGTTTCACCGGCAGTAAAATTATGAGGGTCTGCTTCACCAACATAAGGATTATAAGCTGTTTTTTCTACATTATCAGTAGCTTGAATATAATATAAAATTTCGGTTCCTTCAGGTTGTTCGGGTATTACTGCTTGATAAATTCCTGATTTTGTAATAATATTTTGCATTACTATTTCTTCATAAGTTAAACCGTTATCAATACTGTAAAATAATTTAGGATAACCGGTTGCAATTTCATTTCCGGCATAAGAATAAACTTCAGCGTTAATAGAATATCCTTGCTCAGAATCAACAACATCAAATAATGGATAGTGTTTTATATAAAGCATTTCTCTATCAGCAATACCATAAGTACGACAATGCAAAGCATCAGTACTATACCAGGCATTTGAGTAAACACCAATAATTTCATAACCCGGCATTGCTAGTTCGTAAACAGTAATAGCTTCGTCATCAAACGATGAGCCTGTTTGTGGAACAAAAACCTTATTATTTAAAATCAATGAATTTGTATAAGGATTTGTATCAGATGCATCAAAATCAGCAGCTTGTACCCTAATTACTTGATATGGATATCCAAACGAACAGTTTGTTTCGGCAAAAAAAGCTGCTGCTGCTTCATAATCTGCATATCTGTAATCACTTGTTGGTACTTGAGTAATAATAATTTTATCTACATCCAAAAATTTCCCCCAGCAATCAATGTGTTTTATATAATCGTCAAGTGGGTCGGGGCGAACGTAATAATTGGTAATTCCAAGATAATTTTCCATTTTAACTTTAATCTGAGCTTCGGTCTGATTTTCTTCATCTAACACTAAATCGGTTTGTGCTGCAATTCCATAACCATCACACATATAATTTCCACCTGTATTGATTACGTCCATGCCATACCAAGTTTCACCAAGAAAAGTAGCCATTTTTTTAGGAATTTCGTCATCATTAGGTCTTGGACGATTGTACGGAAAATCAACAATTGCCACCTCCTGGTTATCAATTGCAATATACCATGGACTATAATCTCTTGCCCACCATGAATCTATAGTCGAATATAGAAAATTACAATTTGAAATATTTACTCCATTCGAATTAAAAAGATTTGTTACTGTAGTTTGCTGACCAGAACCCGAAACTATTGTTGTAACTTTGCAATCCTGAGACATTTCTGCAATTGCACTTAAAGGGATTCCAAAGGAACCATCGTAAGTAATTAAAACGCCTTCCATCTGTTCAAATTCTGCAATATTTCTTACTTCACCGGTTGGCGGAGATGTTTCGACAAAATTTTTGCCAATCTCATCAACTCTTAACAACTCGTCAGCAGTCATATAGTGTGGTGCAATATAAATCTTTGACTGGCTTAAAATAATTGTAACCTGAAATAACAAAATAATAAAAGCTAATGACTTTTTCATTTTAAATGATATAATTTAGTGAGTATTCATATTTGAGATTATAAAACTGTTTTAAAGTTGCAATAATATTCAAATATTTATTTCAATTTTTAGTGATTTAATAAACCGTTTTATTGTTTCAGCTTTGAGTTCAAAACTCTGTGCTTTCAGCACAACCATTACATGTTCTAAAAATATTTAAACTATTTATAAACTAATTGATGAGGTTATTAAATTTTAAATATTTGTGAAAAAAGTAAATATTGTGAAAAAAGTTAAAATACTCATCTGCTATAAATAGTTTGAAAATGTTAAAAATAAAATAATTACCCAAACTCTTTCAAGGCTTTGGCTTGGAAGCGAAATTCAATAAGTCTCTTGGCTTAACTACAAAAATTACTAAACCGCAAGCAAGATAATTGCTGAATTTTTGGTACATGCGAAACGCTTGCACCAGTTGACAGCCATAAACCTCTTTCAAACCTTTGGCTTGGAAGCGACATATATTAAGTCGCTTGACATAACTTTTTAACATAACAAAAATCAATAAAAGGGCAACCAAACCATCGTAAATTGACTTATGATTTGTAAAATAGTTATCACAGTATTTGGAAATACCTAAATGTATTTTTAGATTTATGAATTTATCTAGCAAAAATATTATTTGAAATTACATTGAAGATATTTGTTTGTTAGCTTTGTCTTCTTTAATTGTTATTTTTCTATATTGAAGAAGCTTCACAATCAATCAGAGAATAATATACAATTTTTTTTTTTTAATCGAGTTAATTATGAAAGAAAAATTTACTAAATATATTTCTAATAAATGGATTAATGATTTAATTCAAGTTCTTTTTTTCTCGTCGTTAGCACTATTATTTAGCATTTTAAAAACTACAATACCAGGTATTGATTATACAGCTGCTGACTTTCGTGAAATACCATTGATTATTAGTTTAATATATTTACGAAATCCGTTTTACACACTGGTTATTAGTTTTTTAGTTTCATTAAATATTGATGGTGTAGGTACTTTCCCCGGGAATGTAATAATGCATTCTGTTTCCCTTTTTTTTACTTGGTATATTTTAAGATATTTAATTTCAATTAAATATTCTTTATATTTAAAAACTCTGCTTTGTGCTTTAGTTGTGATTTTTTATTATTTAGTTTTATTAATTCCTTCGGCTATAATAAGTTTTAAGCTAACCGGTGTTGTTGAAGAAAGTTTTATTAATGCTTATAAAAGTCTTTTTATTCTAGGTAGATTCGAAATTGTTGCAACAACTTTAATTTCAGCACTGTATTTAATGCAATATTTAATTCAACTTACTTTAAAAGAAACTAATAATGAATTAGTTCATCATAAAACAAATCTTGAAGAGTTAGTCAAAATTCGTACTAATGAAATTAACCTTAAAAGCATAAGTCTTGAACAAAAGCAAAAAGAGATAATTGAATATAATGAACATATTAAAGCCAGTATTCGTTATGCCAGAACAATACAATTAGCAATGTTGCCTCCAGATAATTACGTTGATAAGGAATTAAAAAATTTCATACTTTATTTGCCTAAAGATATAGTTTCAGGTGATTTTTATTGGTTTGCTAAAACTGATAAATATATTTTTGTTGTTTTGGCTGACTGTACAGGACACGGTGTACCGGGTGGTTTTATGAGTATGATTGGATTGTATCTGCTTCAAATTATAGTGGTTGAAAATCAAATTTACGATACTGTTTCAATAGCTAATGAATTAAATAATAGATTACTTACAGCTTTAAAGCAGGAAACAACTTTAGTTTCGGATGGAATGGATATTGCAATTTGCAGAGTCTTTTTTAATGATAAAAATCAAAATATTAGTTTTACTGGTGCCAGAAGTTCAATAATTTATTACTCTTCTGAAAATAAAAAAGCAACACAAATTAAAGGAGACCGAAAATCGATAGGTGATTCTTCTAGACCAAATGTTTATTTTACAAACCATAGCATAAATCTTTGCGAAGGTGATTGTTATTATCTGTTTTCTGATGGTCTTGTTGACCAAAATAATTCTCTTAGAAAAAAATTTGGATATAAACGATTAATGACAGTAATTGAAGATTTTGCTGATTTTAATATTGAAATTCAAAAAGAAAATTTTTTGAAAACAATAACTCAATTCAAAGATAATGAAGTATTACGAGATGACTTATCGCTTATAGGAATAAAAGTTTAAACTCCAGCAACCAGTCCAAGCATAATCCGCTAACCTGTTTAAGTATGTTTATTGAAATCCAATCCGTAAACTATTTCAAGCCTTTGGCTTGGTAGCCCCTTACCAGTCCAAGCAACCTCTTTCATTGCCATTGGCTTGGAAGCGAAATTCATTAAGCCGCTTGGCTTAACCATAAAAAAACAAGAATGCAAGCAAGATGTTTGCTGAATTTTTGGTACTAGCAAAATGCATGAACCAGTGATTTGGGGTTATTGAATGTTAAAAATAAAAATTATAACATTGTTTTTATCAGGTACAACATTTAAATTTTGAATAATAGGTAATTCAGAATAAATATTTTCAAAATATGAGCAATAGTCTTTTATTTCAATAGGATAGTCATCACACGAAATTTTAGTTGCTAGATATTTATAGTAATTTATTTCTAAACTATCATTTTTATATAATTTTAAGTATCTAATATTAAAACCATTAATTTTTTTATTATCATCAATAAATAGTATAATGCCTAATTTCCCTTTCATTCCATGATTTAAGCTATCAGGTAATTTGATGTTTAAATCTCTTTGTTCAATATAATAAGGCGATTCACTTGAAGTAGCTGGAGGAATATAATTTGGTTCCAGAACTTGAGCCTTACATGAAAAATTAATCGTAATTGTTAAAGTAAAGAAAACAAATATTTTTATCATTTCTCATAAATATTTAAGTTGAAATTTCAAAATTAGAATTTTTGGGTGTAAAAATATCAGAAAGTTCTTTGAAAATATTGAATTGATTTTTACTCAAAATAGAAAAATAACCCCGCTTATTCGGATTTGCAATCTGAAAGTAATAAAATACAATGATTTGCAATCATTACCTTATTAATACCACTTTAATCAATCCTTTTTCCGTTACCAATCCGCAAACTCTTTCAATGCCTTTGGCTTGGAAGCGAAATTCAATAAGCCTCATGGCTTAACTACAAACAAACAACCTCAAAACAACTTCCCTACATTTTTTTCCGTTTTACATAAAATTAAAAAATATTTGTAACCGTAAAAATTTAAACATAAAAACAATGAACAAACCAAAATTATTTATGCTGTTTGTTATTATAATTTTAAGCAGCAACTTGTTAAAAGCTCAATTAGATAGTGGGGCTTATAGTCTTGAATTGATAAGTATTGATACTGTTATTTCAAGTAAAAATAGCTTTTTAAAAGATGGTTTTCAATACCTTAAGACTACACAATCTTCAAATCAAATAGGCATAATAGAAAAGTATTGTAAAGGCAAAGAAAAAATACAGCTAATGCCAGAAAGCGTTACTGTAGAACTTGTAAATGGTAATACTTTTGAAGTTGCACCACATTGGCAATCATGGGTAACAGGCGATACAAACCGAGTTATAGTTTTTGGGAATATTGAAAAATACGAATGTGGAAATTACACAAAAGATTGGGAAATGTATTACTACGATAACAAAGGAAATATTTTAAATTCGTATGGCAATGATTATATTATGAATGGTTGGTTTGATATTTCTTATAATGGTTACTTGGCATATCATTGTACTATTAAAGAACCTGAAATAAATAAAAGATTAATTTATTTGAATCCTAATGGCGAAATTCTATGGGAATACGATACAGATACAACAGGAGGTGCTCTTGCAGTAGAGGTCTCAAAATGTGGAAATTATATATTTATGGTTCAATGCATTAAAAATGTATATTTAAATAAAGAAACAAATATTTATTCCTTAACTATTTTAAATAAAAAAGGAGAGATAATTAAAATTCATTATTATTTTAATAATGAATTAGTTAATTCTCAAATTTGGTTTTCTGATGACGAAAAATATGCTTATATAAATGGCGGTCAAAATTTATTGGTTTATGATTGCAAAACAGGAGAAGAAATCTTTTTTATACCAATAAAAAGAATTGGTGCAAATTATTATAAAGTTATAAATAATCATATACTATTAATAGAAAAAAAATCCGATTTATATTACTTACAAATATATGATATTGAGACTAAACAAAAAATAGCTGAGCACTTACTTGATAATTTTAGATTAGGTTCTTCTTATGATAATATTGAACTATTCAACGAAAATATTATTAAAATAAAAAGCGATAATTTTATTTACACATTCAAAATCAAATAAAATGAAAACAAAAATATTTATTATATATCTTATACTACTAAATTTCAATAATCTATTTTCCCCCTACTAGTCCAAGCAAAAACTAACCCCGCAAAATCTTTCAATGCCTTTGGCTTGGAAGCGAAATAAACTAAGCCTCATGGCTTAACCCGAAATAACTAAACGGCTAACAATATGCCAGTACAAGATGTGGTTTTAATTTCCAGAGATATAATAAAACCAAACAGAGTAAACAAAAACATCACAATAGTAATAGTACCAACATGATGTTCTTACATTAAAACAGTCTGAGTTTTATACAAAACAGACTGATTAACAATGCAGAATGCTGAGAAATAGTGTAATTATTTGGAGTAAAGGTTAAAAATGACGGAGTAAACTCAAAATCATCTGCCAAAGACCTTACTCCGGTTGCCAAAATGCTTACTCTGTGTGCCAAAGACCTTACTCCGGTTGCCAAAATGCTTACTCTGTGTGCCAAAGACCTTACTCTGCTTGCCAAAATGCTTACTCTGTGTGCCAAAGACCTTACTCCGGTTGCCAAAATGCTTACTCTGTGTGCCAAAGACCTTACTCCGGTTGCCAAAATGCTTACTCTGTGTGTCTGAGACATTTCTCTGTTTGCCAAAATGTTTATTATGTGTGACTAAGACCTTACTCCGGTCGCTAAAATGCTTATTCAGTTCGCTTGAGAAATTTCTGTCTATGCAAATATTAATAATTTCATAAATTAGTCAATAGTTTGAATATAGGTATCGTAAATCAAAGTTAAAAATACATAAATCATGTAAATACATAAATCATAATTTGCACAATATCAGATGTTTTTAATAACGCAAAAAAAAAGTTATCAACAATTTTGTTAATTCATTGAATATGAGAATATCTTTTTTATATTTTTACAAAAAAAAATGAAAAAAAATAAACAACTAATTGAAAAAATATATACTATTGTTTTTTTTCTTTTATAATTTTTAAGTGTTCGTTATTAACTATAAATTATTATTAATTAAATATTTACAATCAGCAATTACTAATTACTAAATTCATTAAAAAAATGGAAAAAGAACACGTTAATTTTTCAACATCATCATTAAACGAAGCCGAATTATTAGAGCCTCCAAGTATTGTTAACATATTAGAAGAAAATGAACTTGCTAATATGTTAATGAATAAAGACTTTCCAGTAATAAGTGAAAATTCAAAGAAGTTTATTAAAAAGTACTTTCCCAAAGCTACTTATCAAGAGTGGAACAATTGGCATTGGCAAATAAGAAACAGTTTTACATCATTTAACAGTTTGGAACAATTCCTTAATTTATCAGCCGATGAACGTATTGTATCTGAAAAAGCAATTAATCTTCCAATTCGCATAACCCCATATTATGCAAGTCTATTGAGTTCAGTAGATGCTTTACAACCACTTAGACGTACAGTTGTACCAGTAATTGACGAATTAAAAATGTCTAAAGGAGAAGAAGCCGATCCACTAGGAGAACACACACATAATCAAGTAAATTGTATAGTTCACAGATATCCCGACAGGGTTTTGTTTTTGGTAACAGAATTTTGTAGTGCTTATTGTCGTTATTGCACACGTTCGCACATGGTTGCAAAATCTGAAAAAAATCATACACGCCGTCAGGAGTGGGACAAAGCTATTGAATATATTTCGCAACACACAGAAGTTAGAGATGTATTACTATCAGGTGGCGACCCTTTGACTTTAGCCGATAGTCAGTTGGAATATTTACTTTCTAAGTTGAGAGCAATTCCGCATGTCGAAATTATAAGAATAGGATCTAAAGTACCGGTAGTTCTTCCTCAACGAATAACTCCATCTTTGGTAAAAGTATTAAAAAAGTATCACCCGCTTTTTATTAGCATACATTTTACTCATTACGAAGAGATGACCGAAGAAACTAAGCTTGCTTGTAACAGATTAGCAGATGCCGGTATTCCTATGGGAAGTCAGACTGTATTACTTAAAGGTATAAACGACGAACCCGATATTTATAAAAAACTTACTCACGAATTATTAAAAGTAAGAGTAAGACCTTATTATCTATACCAATGCGATCCAATTCCGGGTTCAGCACATTTTAGAACTACGGTTCAGAAAGGTCTGGAAATGATTAAAGGAATTAGAGGTTTTACATCAGGTTATGCAATTCCTCACTATGTTATTGATGCTCCAGGTGGTGGAGGCAAAATACCTATTCTTCCCGAATATTTTCAGGGAAAGGACGACGATGGAAATGTTATACTTAAAAACTATGAGGGACAAATATTTAAATATCCCGATTTTGTATAAAATTAATACTGTTAGTAAACAATATAGTGTAATGTCAAATATTAACTGACGCATAAATTTCAGGTGAAAGCACCTGAAATTTGTTGTTATTGAAACACTTGTCAGGTATTTTAACCTGACAACTTTCGATTTACATTACAGTAGGTCATTTTTTAAATTATTGAACACAGAGCCACATTGTTTACAAAAATACAATATTTTTAAAAATTAACTATAAATTATAACATATTCATTTTAATCAAATTAATATTTTTTGTCATACATATTGTAAGTAAAAAAGAAGTATATAAATTTCCTTTTTATCCACATAGTACACAAAGAAAACAAAGTTAATCAATACTTTAAAAGATTAATTTATTTAGGACGTTATATCATACATATTGCTAATTAAATTTATAAAATGAAAGTTGGAATTACTTTCGATTTAAAATCGGAATACTTAAAAATGGGCTACTCTGAAGAAGAAGCCGCTGAATTTGATAAAGAAGACACAATAGATTCTATCGAAAATACATTACAAAAGCTAGGATACCAAACCGAAAGGATAGGAAATGTTAAGCAACTGGCTAAATCGTTGGTTGATGGTAAAAAGTGGGACATAGTTTTTAATATATGCGAAGGTATGTACGGAATAGGTCGAGAAGCTCAGGTGCCTGCATTACTTGATGCGTGGAATATTCCTTATGTTTTTTCTAATCCGCTTGTGCTTTCGCTAACACTCCATAAAGCTATGACAAAAAGAGTATTGCGAGATGCTCATATTCCTACACCCGATTTTTTTGTAGTTAATGATGTTTCAGATGTTGATAAAATTACTCTCAAATTTCCACTATTTGCAAAACCTTTGGCTGAAGGTACAGGCAAGGGAATAAATGCAAATTCAATTATTACTGATACGAATCAATTGAAAGAGGTTTGTAATGATTTGCTTATCAAATTTAAACAACCTGTTTTAGTCGAAAGATTTTTAAGCGGAAGAGAATTTACAGTTGGAGTTGTTGGGACTGGAGATAATGCTCAATGTACTGGAGTAATGGAAATTATACTTAATTCAAAAGCAGAAAAAGATGTTTACTCTTATACCAATAAAGACGAATATGTTGAGAGAGTAAGTTATACTTTAGCAAATGGTGAAATTGCCAAAGCTTGCGAAAAAGTAGCACTTGACTCTTGGAAAATTCTTGAATGTGAAGATGGTGGCAGAGTAGATGTTAGATGTGATGACAATGGAATTCCGAATTTTATTGAAGTTAATCCTTTAGCAGGAATGCACCCTATACACTCTGATTTACCTATGTTGAGTGGTTTTAATGGAATTGATTATGAACATCTAATGAAGTTGATAATGGATTCTGCAATTAAAAAAGTTAAGTTTTAAATTAAAAATTTATTTGAACAATTAAAAGTTACATGAAAAAAGCAGTTGTTTTAATCAATAAATTATCAGAAAATCCTTCGCCTGACGAATTAGATGTTTTGCATCAGGTTGAAGTTGCTGAAACAGCAATTAAAGAACTAGGATACAGTTCGGAAAGAATATTTATGGATATGAATTTGGATTTAGCTCAAAAACAAATTAATGAAGTTCAACCCGATTTAGCCGTAAATTTATTTGAAGGAATTATTGGTAAGCCCGAACTTATTTACTTGGGTTCTGGACTATTACATAGTTTACGAATTCCTTATACAGGTTGTGGAGTGGACAGTATTTTTATTACTGCCGATAAAGTTTTAACAAAAAAGATATTAAAAGACAATAACATACCAACAGCACAATGGTTTTCGCCAAAAGAATTAGATTTACTCGAACCAGACAAAACTTACATCATAAAACCTTTATATGAAGATGCTTCAGTAGGTATTGATGAACACAGTGTGATAAAAGGCAATAACTTACAAATAATTGATGATTACATAAAAAGATATGCTAATAACTTTTTTATAGAAGAATTTATTGATGGTCGCGAATTTAATATATCTGTTTTAGGTACAAAAGATGGAGCTAAAATGCTTTCACCCGCCGAAATTATTTTTAATAATTATCCTGATGATAAACCCAAAATAATGGGTTATACTGCAAAGTGGGACGAACAAACTTTTGAATACGAAAATACTTTCAGAACATTTGATTTTAAAGAAGATGATAAGAAATTGCTGGATATTATCGAACAAATAGTTTTAAAATGCTGGACGGTTTTGAATTTAAGAGGATATGCAAGAGTAGATTTGAGGATTGATAAAAACAATAAACCTTTTGTACTCGAAATAAATGCTAACCCTTGTATTTCGTCAGATTCAGGATTTTATGCAGCAGCTGAAAAATCAGGATATTCATTTACAGAAGTGATGCAATGTATTATTGACGAAGCACATATCTAAAAACATAATTAATTTACAACATTATATAGAATGGACACAAAGGAATATAAAATTAGGTACGAAGTAAAAATATCGGATATTGAAGATGTTGCAGAAATAATAAAATCAACCGATTTTTTTCGTATTGACGAAGTTGATGTTGCTGTTGAACTTGTAAAAGAACGATTAGATAAGGGTGTAGAAAGCGGATATGAATTTATTTTTATCGAAAAAGATGAAAAAGCAATTGCATATTCTTGTTTTGGTTCTATTCCTTGTTCATTAATTAGCTGGGATTTATACTGGATTGCAACTCACCAGAATTACAGAAATTCAGGCTTAGGTAAAATTGTACTTACCGAAACTGAAAATCAAATTCGTAAGCTAGGAGGAAAGGCAATGTATATTGAAACATCGTCTAAAGAAAAATATTTACCAACACAAAAATTCTACGAAAAAAATAATTGTGAATTAAAAATTTGTTTTGATGATTTTTATGATATCGGAGATGGTAAACTGGTTTATGTAAAAAAGTTATAACTCAAAATTAAAAACCTGTCAGGTCTTACAGACACTGACAGGTTTTTTCTCATATTCTGACCGTTTTTTTACTACCTACAAAATTAACATAGCATCACCGTAAGTTCCAAATCTGTAATTTTCTTTTACTGCCAAATCGTAAGCCGACATTAGAAAATCAAAACCTGCAAATGCTGCAACTGTCATTAACATAGTTGTTAGTGGCAGATGAAAATTTGTAATCATTCTGGTTGGAATGCTGAAATCATAAGGAGGGAAAATAAATTTATTAGTCCAGCCTTCGTAAGGTTTAAGTCTGTAATCGGTAGAAACAGAGCTTTCTATAGCTCTAACAACAGTAGTTCCTACGGCACATACTTCCTTTTTATTTTCTTTTGCAAGATTTATAATATCAACAGCTTTTTCCGAAATAGAAATTTGCTCTGAATCCATTTTGTGTTTTGTTAAATCTTCAACATCAACACTTCTAAAGTTTCCTAAACCTACGTGTAAAGTTATTTCTGCAAAATTAACTCCCGAAAGTTCGAGGCGTTTCATTAAATTTCTGCTAAAGTGCATTCCGGCGGTAGGAGCAGCAACTGCACCTTCTTCTTTTGCAAAAATTGTCTGGTATCTTTCTTTGTCTTCAGCAACAACTTCGCGTTTAAGAAATTTTGGAAGCGGAGTTTCGCCCATTTCTTCTAAAATTTTCTTAAATTCATCATATTCGCCGTCATATAAAAATCTTAATGTTCTTCCACGAGAAGTTGTGTTGTCAATAACTTCGGCTACTAAAGTATCGTTTTCGCCAAAATAAAGTTTATTTCCTATTCTTATTTTCCTTGCGGGATTTACCAGTACATCCCAAAGTTTTTGCTCGCGATTAAGTTCACGCAACAAAAAAACTTCGATTTTTGCTCCGGTTTTTTCTTTATTTCCGTAAAGACGAGCAGGAAAAACTTTCGTATTGTTAAAAACCATAACATCTTTGTCTGAAAAATAATCGACTATTTGATGGAAAATTTTATGTTCTATTTGCTTAGTAGAACGATTAATAACCATAATGCGAGATTCGTCTCTATTATCAGTCGGAAATTTAGCAACCTGGTTTTCAGGTAAATAATATCTGAACTTTGATAGCTTCATTTTATATGATTTTTAAATTTGATTTATATACAAGAAGATTAAAACGTATTAAGTTGTAGATTTATTATGTAAATCTTTAATTATATTTTCAAAATCGTCAATTGAAATTGCTTTTGAAATATTATGTACACCAATTTTAGTTCTCTGTAATTTTACCAGATGTGCTCCAGAGTTTAATCTTAGACCAATATCTCGTGCTAAAGCTCTTACATAAGTACCTTTTGAACAGCCAATTTTAATTGTAATATTTGGAAAATCAAAATTAAGAACTTCAATATAACTTATTTTTATTTTCGATGGTTTTATTTCTATATCAATACCTTGTCTGGCTTTTAGATATGCTCTTTTTCCATCTATTTTTTTTGCCGAAAAAGATGGTGGAATCTGTTCCTGTTCGCCAGTAAAACTTTGAACTACAGATTTAATCAATTCTTCGTTAATATGTTCGGTTTGGTATTCAAAATCGATGTTGGTTTCGAGGTCAAATGATGGAGTTGTTGAACCTATTTTTACAGTTGCAATGTATTCTTTTTCAAAATCCTGAAAAGTATCAATTTCTTTGGTTTTTTTTCCGGTACAAATTATAACCAAGCCGGTTGCCAAAGGGTCAAGGGTTCCGGCATGACCGACTTTTATTTTTTTTCCAACAATTTTAGTAATCAAAAATCTGACTTTGTTAACAAGGTCAAAACTTGTCCAGTACAAAGATTTATCAAAATATAATACTTCGCCTTCGATAAAATTAAAGTGCATTTAACTTAGATTTTTTCCGATAATTAAAAGAATAATAATTAATGTTCCAAGTATAATTCTATAATATCCAAATACTTTGAAACCATATTTTGTGAGAAAATTTATAAAAGTTTTTATTGCGAGCAGTGCAACAATAAAGGCTACTGCATTTCCAATTAAAAGTATTGGAAGTTTGTCAACAATAACATTTATTCCTTCTGTATCAATAAATTTATACATTTTGTATGCAGAAGCAGCAAACATTGTAGGTACTGCCAGAAAAAACGAGAATTCAGCAGCGTTTTTGCGGTTTAACTTTTGTGTTAATCCACCAATAATTGTTGCTGCCGAGCGAGAAACACCGGGTATCATTGAAATAACCTGAAAAAAACCTATCAAAATTGCTTTTTTGAAAGTAATATTTTGATTTTCAGAATAATTTTCAACCTCTGTATTTTCATTTTTAATAAACCATTTATCAATAAAAATTAAAACAAATCCGCCAACGAAAAGTGAAATTGCTACTACTAAAACATTATCAAGTAATTGGTCGATATAATCGTTAAGTAAAAATCCAAAAACTGCTGCCGGAATAAATGCAACAAATAATTTTAAATAAAAATCAAATGACTGAAAAAATTTTTTCCAATATAAAATTATTACTGATAAAATTGCACCAAACTGAATGTTAACAAGAAAGAGATTTTCAAAAGCATCTTTTTTAATACCAAGTACAGCTTCACCAAGTATCATGTGCCCTGTGGACGAAATGGGTAAAAATTCGGTAAGACCTTCAATTATTGCAATTATTATTGCTTCAAACCAGTTCATATTATTTTTATTTTGGGTTGCAAAAGTATTAATTTAAATTGTAATAGTTTACCAGATTCGATAATTTTTTTGATAAAAAATATTTTTAAAATCTTTATTTTATATTTTAGTTATATTTCAATTATTTAGGCAGTTTTGATAAATATAATATAAGTAAATATCAGTTTAAAAATTGTTAAATAATGGCTTAAATTTTGCTTTTATAAATTTTCAAAAACCCCAATTTGATTATGAATAAAAAACTGTTTATACTTTTTTTATTTTTTAAATTGAATGTTTCAGCACAAGTTGTTTTAGTGCTCGACGAATCTTTTAATATGCCAGTAGGTGGAGTACTGGTTTACAGTAACTCAAAACCCGATACATTATATACATCAAACATAGGAGAAGTTGATTTACTAGTTTTTGATGATGAAGATGAAATTGTTTTTGAACACGAATTATTTGGAATGGTTTCGTATAAAAAAATAGAAGCAGTAAAGAAAAAAGAAATTAAACTATCGCGTGGAGATGTTTTGCAGGAAGAAAATAAATCGAGTTTAACGGTAGAAGAATATTCAAAAGACTTACCATTTTATGTTGATATTATTGACTTAAAAGAAAATTCAATTTTTCAGAGTTCTTCTGAAGATATTGGTGTTTCGCAAAAAGTAATGTACGAAAAAAATCAAAGTGGCGGAACAACTGTCTTTAGGGGGCTGGAAGTTAATAAAGTTCTGCTTGTTATGGACGGTGTGAGATTAGATAATACAATTTACAGATATGGAAGAATCCAAAATTCAATTAATTTTGAAGGTTCAATAATTGAGCGTTCCCAGCAGATTTATGGAACAAGTTTTTTAATTTATAGCTGCGATGCTACAGGAGGTGTAATTCATTATCTGACAAGACAACCCGAATTTTCAAAAGACAATGCTGTGAAAATTAATCTTGACGCAACATCTCAATATGCAACCGCAACCGATACATGGAACGGAAATGTTAATCTGAAAATTGGATTTAATAAAATTGCAACTTATACGGGTTTTACTTACAGCAATTATGGAAATATTAAAGTTGGAAAAAATCGACCTGATTTTATAACTTCCAATTATGGTCTTCAGAAGTACAATGTGCAGACTATTAATAATATTGATTCGATGGTTGAAAATTACGACTCAACTTTGCTTACCAATACAGATTATACTCAATACAGCTTTGTTAACAAAATTGCGTATTCAAAAAATGAAAATTTGCTGATAACCTCAAATATAAATTATTCAAAAACTTCTGATGTCGGAATTTATAGTGGACTTGCAGAAGTAAATGGAGCCAATAATAGATTTGCAGTATGTAAATTAGCACCTCAGGATAATTTCCTTTCTTCGTTTAATATTCTTTTAAAGAAAACTACATTTTTCTATTCTTATTTTTCTATTTTAGGATCATATCAATATATTGAAGAATACAGAATTACTCGAAAATTTAATAATCCCAGAGAACTACATCAGATTGAAAATTTAGATGTTTACAGTGTGAATTTTGATTTTATTAAACTTGTAAAAATTCACAGATTGATGTACGGACTCGAATATTCTAATAATAAATTGATATCAAACGCTTTTTTCAGAAATATTTTTACAGATTCTACCTCAGTTGGTTTAACAAGATATCCAACCGGAGGAACTAAAATGAATTCTTTTGCAGGATATGTTAATTTTAAATGGTTAATTCACCCACAGTTTATCGTTAATGTGGGTGTTAGGTACGAATATGTTTTATCAGAGTCTAAATTTTCAAATCAAAGTCCACAATTGCAACTTGGTTTCGATAAAATTAGATTTAATAACGGTGCTCCATCTGCAAGTTTAAGTTTTGATGCTTATCCGTTTTCCGGATTTTTATTAACACTTATTGCTTCAAGTGCTTATCATATACCAATTGCCGATGAATATGGAAAGGTTATGACTAAAGATTTTGTTGTAGTTATACCTAATAATAATTTAAAATCCGAAAAATCGTACAACCTCGAAATTTCAGCAACTCAAACAATTTTAGAATCAGTAAGATTAAATGTTACAGCATTCAATACATGGCTTAAAGATGCAATTATTTTAACACCATATTTATTAAACGGAAATGATAGTCTTTATTTTGGAACTGATAAATACATAATTGCTACAAAATCAAATATCAGTATGGCTCAAATTTATGGTATTTCGGCAAGTATAAGTACAGGATTTTATTTTAATGATGAAGAAGATGAATATTTAAAACTCAAATTTTCAATAAATTATATTGAAGGTAAAAATCTTCAGGAAAATGTAGCTTACCCAAATATTTCGCCATTGTTTGGACAATCTTCAGCAACTTTTCAATATCACAATTTTGGAACAAGTATTTCTCATGTTTTCAACGGATTAAAAGAATATGATGACTTATCTCCAATTGGTGAAGATTACATCGAGAAAGCTGACAAAATAGGATTTATGCCTTGGCAAACTCTCAGTATTAGAGGTTCATATATATTTTTAGAACATTTTTCAATTCAACTTTCGGTAAATAATATTTTTGATGCATTTTTTAGAACTTATGCATCTGCTATAAGTGCTCCGGGCAGAAACTTTATTATTACTCTAAAAATTGATTATTAATTCAAATTCTGTATTTGATAATAAATATTAAACGCTGAAATTCATATTGTTTTTAAAATTATCGCTGATAGCTATAGAATTACCTCCATATGATTTAATTTCATAATTATTATTTTGAAGTAAATTTATACATTCATTAAATTCAGTTTTACTGAAATGTGTATTTTCAAAAATAATTAAATTTGGTTTGTTTTTTGAAATATCAAACATTTTTATTACATCGTAATCAAAACCTTCTGCGTCTATTTGCAGTAAATCAATTTTTTGTATTCCGAAATTTTTAATTAGAGTATTTGGACAAATTACATTAACTTTTTCTTCAATAATATGTTTTTCTTTTTCTTCAGGAATTTGAATTTTTGATTTTTTAGCTCTTTTTTTAATATATCCGTTCAAAAATGCTTTTTCAAGAGATTCTTTTTTGAAAGAAGCTAATCCTGTAGCCCATCTTTCATTGCAAAATCCAATTTTATAAAGTGTAATTTCTCCATCGGAATAACCAATAGCCGAATTTATTACGTTTATTCCATTATTTTTTTTATAAATTTTTGATAAGTATTTTTCAAAAACATATTTCTGAGGTTCGAGTAAAACACCTCGCCAGTTATCTCTCTTTATAAATTTGTGAATAAGGTCATTATCAATACCATCGTTTGCCCCAATCTGAATAACATAAAATTCATCTTTCAATTTTTTGCTATATTTATCAAGTTCAAAACTAATAGTATTTGGCTTAGGTTTGTAAAAATTTCGGTAATATCTAATAAAAATAAAACTGTTATTTGAACTCAGATTAAATATTATCTTCTTATATAAATTTACGAAAAAATTTTTCATTTTATTTCAAGTGTACTTTTATTTTATTATGCAAATATAATTTTAAAAATCTACATAATCAAAAAACGTTGTATTACACCTGAGTTCGATGTAAGGAATATACATAACATGCTGTCATCCTGAAAGGAACTTGTGGGTTTTAGCACTGAAATTGTAAAAAGTAGATATGAAATACTAATTTCAGTTTTCCAAATCAGCTACTTTGAGTACTTTCCTTTATTCCACAAGTTGTTTTC
>Ga0316608_1000518_pt1 | contig 17891 bp, 5 predicted proteins | sample MIS2016152B_MG_FD_207673 | JGI IMG/M metagenome (GOLD analysis project Ga0316608, IMG submission 207673) | Microbial mat bacterial communities from Middle Island sinkhole, Lake Huron, Michigan, United States - MIS.2016.152B | ecosystem: Environmental > Aquatic > Freshwater > Lake > Sediment...
CGCCACGAAAACTGCATGTCATTCTGAGCGAAGCACCCATAGGGTGTAAACGAAGAATCCCTGCAACTTTGGCCTAAAAGTGAGCTTATCGGGGCCGAAAACCGCTTGGATTGGCAGAGTCTTGAGGGATTCTTCACTCCGTTCAGAATGACATGGCATTTAATTCACTTGTTTTCGTAGCGACAAACCACTATTGTAATATTGTTAGATGTGGGATAACTCATGTTTCGCACTCCTGAAAAGTTTAATCCATGCCCTCGCGTCGTATAATGATTTTTGATTGATACAGATATTCATACTAACCAACGACCAATGACAAATGACAAATAGACTCAATTGACTTAAAATAGGGGTGCGCCTGCATCTTGTTGGCGCACTACTGGACTATTCATTTAGTTTCTGGTATATGGTCAGACAAGAATGTCTAACCTACCAATGGTAGAACAGACATTCTTGTCTGTTCGGATATACTCAGTATTTCAAGATTTGGGTGCAACAACTAAATTCCCCTCACCCCCGCCCCTCTCCCAAAGGGCGAGGGGAGACAAGAGACTCCCTCTCCTTTATCCCCGAATGGGGACATTGGGAGAGGGCTGGGGTGAGGGGGCTAAATCTTGACTATGTTTAAAAACCTCACAGGTCTCAAAGACCTGTGAGGTTTTGGCAAAAACTTTTCTGGACAGCTTTACTAAAAATTAAATGAACAAAGCACATCAAGCATGAGGTAAAAATAATGATAAAATCTAAAGCATCCTTGAAAGATAACGTAGAAGTTGAATTATTGTTGGAGGATAAACCCAATCCTTTATGGAAATGGCTGTTCTATGGCGGCGGGGGCGGGCTGTTATTATGTAGTGGACTTTTGGTTGTGGCGGGGGTGTTCCTCATGCCAACCCTTGTTCCCCAGGCGCGCATTGCGTGGTGTCGGCCTGATTGTCAGGGGATTGATTTGGCTCAACTTGACTTGGCACATAGCTGGATATTTTCTCATGATTTAAGCCATTTGAATTTGGTTGAGGCGCAATTACGTCATGCCAATTTGCCCCAAGTTAATTTGCAAGGGAGTGATTTGCTTAAGGCCAATCTTTATAAAACTAATTTGCAAAAGGGTCATTTGAACCAAGTTGTTTTGGCTGAATCCACTTTGATAGAGGCTGATTTGCGTGGCGCAGACTTGACCGAAGCCGATTTGCAAGGTGCTGATTTAACTCGTGCTAACTTTATGGGGGCTGATTTATCATATGCCAATTTAACGGGGGCCACCATTGAGGGGATTATATTACGGGGGACAACCTTACATGGCACGGATTTAACGGGGCTAGATTTACGTGATTTAGACTTGCGGGGGACTGATTTGCAGGGCGCAAATTTATCATATACTCGTTTGGCGGGAACCGATTTAGGGGGGGCCGATTTGCGGGAAGCGACCTTAAATGGGGCTAATTTGCGCGACTCGAAGATTGATGACCAAACGCAGCTTGACCCTAAGTGGCGGTTGGCTTGGGGGGTGATTAATGAACTCTCCATTGGGCGAGATTTACAAGGGACAGACTTAAGTTATGTTAAGCTGACGGGGGCAAATTTACGTCAGGCTTCGTTATATCAGGCGAACTTGCAAGAATCAGATTTGGGCGGGGTGGATTTGCGGGGGGCAGATTTGCGTCAGGTTAATTTAATTGGGGCGGGTTTAGGCCAAACGAATTTGAGTGAGGCCAATTTGCAAGGGGCAAAATTGGGTGGGGCGAGTTTGTGGCGCGCTCAACTTATTTCTGCTGATTTAAGCGGGGCGGATTTAAGCTCAACGGTGGTTGGGGCGACCAATGCGTTGCGTCAAACCAATTTGCGTGGGGCAACACTTTACGCAACAAATTTATCAGGGGCTAATTTGCAAGGGGCGGATTTGAGCGGTGCAACCATGATTTCGGCCAATTTATTGGGGGCTGATTTTACGGGGGCTATTTTGACGGAGGTGGATTTGACGGCCGCGATATATAATGACCTAACGAAATGGCCGCAGGGTTTTGTTCCTAATGGGGCAATTAAGCAATAGAGTGAGGAATTTCTTAGATGTGAAGCGTAAGGTTGTATTGCGTATTATTCAACCGTATAATAGAACTTATGAATTGTCATTCGCTATTTGTTGAGTGACAAGTAACCTATGACTATACTACATTTCATTCGAGAGTTACACTTTCATAGTAACAATCAGGAGTCCGCAAAGAATTGCGGACTCCTATGCCAAAAGTGTAATTTTCATTTGATACGCAGTATAATAACAAGTAACCCATGACAAAGGACTAATGACCCATGACTAACAATAAATCTCGTCATTTTTATCAAGCCGTTCTATCACCTTTAGGTGTTGCGGTGATAGCCACGCTGTGTTTATGGGTGTGGAATAGCCAGCCCATGGACGCGCAATCAAGTACCATTCGTTATGTGGCGGTTACGGGGGTTGATAGTGGCACTTGTCCCATTACCTCGCCTTGCCGCACCATTCAATTTGCTTTAACCAAAGCCAGTTCTAACAATGAAATTCGGATTGCGGCGAGTGGCGTAACCCCTTATCAGGGGACGGTGATTATTTCTAAAAATATTACGTTGCGTGGCGGTTATACTGTCGCTGATTGGAATACATCTAACCCAATAGTGAACGAGACGAAGATAGATGCCTTGCAACAAGGGCGGGTGATTGAGGTTACGGGGGGGTTTAGTGTGACCATTCGTGGGTTGCATATTACAAATGGTAAGACAAGTGGACAGAATGGCGCAGGGGTGTTTAATAGTGGCACCAGTGCTAATCGTTTGACCCTGTTAGATAATTATATTTATAATAATGTGGCGCAAGGCACAGACTTGGCAGGTGGCGGCGTGGCCGCGAATAGTGGTGGTAGTATTACGATTAAAAATAACCATATTTACAATAATGTGGTTCAGGGCATGGGGGGCGGGATTGCGATTTTAACGGGGACGGCTGCGGCAATTCTCATTGAAGGTAATACCATTTATCAAAACCAAGCCACTAACGCTGGTGGCGGGATTTATACCATCGGTAGTAGTGCGAGTAATAATATTACCGTTCAAAATAACGTTATTTATGGCAACTCAACCACCCAAGCGGCGGCGGTCAGTGGCGGCGGTGGGTTATTTTTTCAGAATAGTGCTGGTACTATTAAATTAAGTTATAATACGATTTATGGCAATAGTTCGGTGACCGCTGGCGGGGGGATTTATGTGGGCAGCCAACCTGCCACAACCGTTAGCATGATTGATAGTTTGGTGGTGGCGAACACCGCAACGACGAATGGCGGGCTTCATGTTGAAGCAGGGGCTAATTTTACGAGTTCTTTTAGCGATATATATAGCAATAATCCTACCAATGATAACGCAACGACAGGCACAAGTAATGTGACCACTGCGCCCGCCACCTCACAGTTTGTAAATGAGGCTGGGGGTGATTTTCATTTAAAATCTGGGGTGCGGGCGATTGATAGTGGTACGAATGTGGTCGGAATATTAACCGATATTGAGGGCAATCCTCGACCTTTTGCGAATGGTTATGACCGAGGGGCGTATGAGTATAGCGTTGCCTCGACCTGTTTTGCTCAAGTGAGTAGCTCACAAGTTGTAACGACAACGATACAGGGCGCGATTAGTTTAGCGGGGGCGAATGACACTATTAAGATTGCGGGGGTATGTACAGGAGTGGAAGGGGCATTGCATGATGGTAGTAAGCAAGTGGTTTATATTAACAAAAATAACCTGACTTTGCGTGGCGGTTATAGCAATGGTGATTGGACGAACCCAACGCATGGGCCAACCCTGGTGGATGCGGCGAAGGGTGGGCGGGTGATTTATGTTGATAACGCGGTGACGCAAGTGACCCTGGAAAATTTGCAGGTGGTCAATGGTGGTGGCGCAGGTGATGGCGCGGGCCTTTATTTGGCGGGCAGCGGCAAAGCGACCTTGCAGAATAATGTCTTTTATAACAATGAGGCCACGCGCGGCGGGGCGGTTTATGTGGGCGGGAGTCGGGCTTTAAGCATGACTCATAACACGCTCTATCAAAATATAGCGCAAAAGGGCGGGGCGGTTTTTGCGGACGGCACGGCAAAAGTAACGCTGCAAAATAGTATTGTGGCGAACAGTACGGGCAATGGCGTTGAAGCGGCGGCGGCCAACCAAATTACGTTGGGCTATAACGCTTTTAATGGTAACACGCCCGCGTCTTACGGCGCGAATACGGCGGCGGCGACTACGGACATGGAGGCAAATCCTGGTTTGACCAACCCAACGAGCAAAGATTTCCACCTGGATTTTAATACGTCAAACGTGATTAATCTGGCTGACCCCAATTCTACCCTGGCGGTGGATTTTGATAATGATGCTCGGCCTCAGCCTTTGGGCGGGCGGAAAGATATTGGGGCGGATGAAAGTCTCTTTTATTTAGCCCTGGATTTGCCCGCCGCGACCAACAGCCCGATTTTGGCGGGTTCGGTGCAAGGGGCAACCGTTAGCTTTAAACATACGATTAAAAGTAATAGCAAAACGCCGACGGGTAAGGCTACCTTTAATATTACTTTAAGCAATAATAATGGTTGGCCTGCAACCTTATCAGGTATTACGTCACCCGTTGATTTGAGTGATGGTGAAACCCGTACTTTTGAGGTTGTGGTGACGGTTGGTACATTAAGCAGTGGCGTGGATAATCGCACGACGGTTACGGCGGTGGCGGCGGCGAATGCGGCCGTAACCCAAACGCAAACTGATGTGGTGGCGGGGATATTGGCGGAATTGGCCCCTAGTTATGATAAGAGTGACCGACCAGGTGAAATTTTAACCTATACCCATATTTTGACCAACAATGGTTCAACGGCAGACACGTTTAATATTGAACTTATTTCTCAGGGGGCTTGGGGAACATTGGTTATTCCTGCGCCTTCTACGGCAACCATGCCAAGTTTAATTGTGGGGCCGAATAGTAGCAAACAAATTATTGTTCAGGTACAAATTGGCAAAAGCGCAGCGGCGGGGGTGCAAGATGTGATGACGGTTAAAGCCACTTCGCAAAGTACGGGCATTGCTGTAACGGTGGTGGATACGACCACCGCGCAAGCCACGATTGGCACGCGCTATGTGAGTACGGTGTTGAGTGATAATAGTAATAATAATTGTACTCAAAGGACAATCCCATGTAAGACCATTGCTTACGCTTTAACACAAGCGGCTTCGGGTGATGAGATTCGGGTGGCACAGGGTGTTTATAAAGATGGCGATTTGCTGATTAATCAATTTGTTAGCTTGCGTGGTGGTTATTCGGCTAACTTTGCGACGCAAACGCTCAACCCTGGCAATACCATTATTGATGCGGCCCAACAAGGAACGACAGATTTACGGCGCGGGCTGCGGATTCAAAATGTGCCTGCGGTCTTTCAACCGTTGATTCAAGGCTTTCTCATTCGTAATACGGGCGCGGTGGGCGCGGGCGGTGGTGGCATTTTTATTGAAGGTACGTCCTCACCTACAGTCACGAACATGGTAATTGAAAATAGTACGGCGGCGAATGGGGGTGGCATTTTCATTGATAGCAATGGCGGTAAGCCTGTGTTGCGAAATATTGCAATCAGTTCAACGACGGCTACTGGGCGCGGCGGTGGGATTTATGTGTTGCGTGGCGTAGTGAGCATGGAAGCCATTACCATTACGGGGGCTACGGCTAACCAGGAGGGCGGTGGTATTTATAATTTGCAAGGTACAGTTACCATGTCACGTAGTCTCATCAATAATGGTCAGGCTACGATTGGCGGTGGGGTTTATAACGCGCAAGGTGTGCTTAATCTGTGGAATAATTTCCTCACGAACAATAATGCTACGGTAGGTGACGGTGGTGGGGTTTTCAATGCTATCGGTACATTAAACGTCTGGAATAATACGCTGAGTGGTAATCATGCCACAGGACGGGGCGGCGCAATTTATCATAATAATGGGCCGTTGCAAGTGGTCAATACCATTATGGCTAATGGCACGGCGGCAACGGTTGGTGGGTTGTTCTATAATGGCAGTGGAACTGTTAACACTAATCTCTATTTTGGTAATAGTAATGGTAATAGTAATGTTCCCATTGACGCGAAGAGTTTAATTGACGTTGACCCGTTGTTTAAGACGGGAGATACTCATTTGTCGGCGGGGTCGCCTGCGATTGATAAAGGTAATCCAACGACATTTTTGGTGGCTGATTTTGATAATGAGCTGCGCCCCAAAGACCAAACCTTTGACATCGGGGCCGATGAGTCGGGTAGTTGTGTGGTCACGGTGGGCAAAACGATTTATGGTAGTCCGCAAGAGGCGATTGATGACGCGCCACCTGGCTCTAAAATTCTGATTAGTGGCGTTTGTCGGGGAACGCATTTGTTGGGCGGCGGTGGTGGCAGTTGTACGGGGCAATTTCTACAGACGGTTGTTATTACGAAAGATTTGATTTTGGAAGGGGTCAATGGTACGCTAGACGCGGGCAAACAAGGACGGACAATTACGGTGATTGGGCCTGCGACCCTGAAACTGACGAATCTTAATTTAGTGAATGGGCTGACCGATAAGGGCGGGGCCATTTATAACTGTAATGGAACGGTTAATATTGATGGTGGCTCAATTTATGATAATCAAGCCGCTATCGGTGGGGCGATTTATAACCATGGCGGCGGGAGTGTGGTCTTTGGGCTATCGGGTGAGGATTACGTCACCTTGAAGAAAGGCACGGTTATGACAAATAACGTAGCTACTCAAAGCGGCGGGGCGGTTTATAACCTCGGTCTCTTTTATAGCCGCGTGGCCTCCATCACTAATAACTCGGCGGCGAGTGGCGGGGCTTTTTATAACGAACCGGGTGGGCGGTTGTGGCTGGAAAATACCCTCCTGGTGACGAATACGGCGGCTGATGGCGGGGCGGTGTATAACTTGGGCGCGCTAACGAGTACCAACGTAATGGTAGTAAATAATGTTGCTTCGGGCAATGGGGCGGGCTTTTATAACCGTTCATTGACTTTTACGGTACGTCATAATACGTTTTATAACAATCAGGGCGGTGGCATTTATAACAATGCTGCGACCAACGACCCCATTATTAATAGTAATTTGTTTTTGGGTGGCCTCAATAATGTAGGGATTATTAATGCGGGAGCAACTCCCCAGGCCGATTATAATGGCTTTTCTGAGAGTAGTAGTAGCGTAACAGGCCCGCATGATGTGTTCAATATGGTGGTACCTTTTGGCTCGCTTAGTCCAAATAATCCCAAATATTTGCGGTTGGTGGAAGGTTCAGCCGCAGAGGATAAAGGCGACCCTGACAGCCCCATCACCGTGGATATTGATAATAAACCTCGCCCAGCCAATGCTGCCCCTGATTTGGGCGCGTCGGAGTTAAGTGAGTGTTACGTGCAAATTAATGGCGTGAAACCCACGTATGGCAGTGTGCAATATGCGCTTAATTTAAGTAAGCCAGGCGATGAACTACGCGTGGCGGGGACATGTAGCGGGGTTAATAGTTTGGGCGATAGTGGGGTTAAGCAGACGGTCTTTATTACGACTAACATTAAGATACGGGGCGGTTTTACCCCCACTAACTTTGTTATTGCTGACCTGAAGAAATATACCACCACTATCGACGCGAATGGCTTAGGGCGATTGTTCTACATTACGAACTCGGCGGTGGTTAGCATTGCCAATATGCATTTAACGGGTGGCGCGGCGGTCAATGGCGCGGCGGTTTATAATGGCAATGGCAATGTCATTTTGGATGGCAATCACATTTTTGGTAATGATGCGACGCAAAATGGCGCGGCCTTCTATCAGGCGGGTGGTAGCCTAGCGGTGTGGAATAATGCCATTTATAAGAACACCGCGGCCAATGGCGCGGGTGGGTATAGTAATGCCCTAAGCGCGACGGTCTGGCATAACACCTTCTATCAAAATAATGCCAATCAGGGCGCAGGCTTCTATACCACGAAGGTGGCGGATGTTCGTAATAATATCTTTCTCGGCGATAAAGGCTCTAGCGTCTTGTTTAGTGAGGTGGCTTTGCCGATTGATTATAACGATATATTTGGGCAGACGGGAACTGCGTATGGGGGCAGCGCGACGGCGGGTAGCCATGCCTTTAACGTTAATCCTGAGTTAGAAAATCCTGCGGTGCTGGATTTTACCTTACAAGATTTTTCGCTGATGGTGGACGCGGGCGACCCGACCATGAGCCTGACCCATGATTATGAGGGGCATTTGCGCCCTGGTAATCAAAGTTTTGATTTGGGGCGAGATGAAATCCCTGGTTGTCAGGCGCGGCTAGTTCGCACGAATACTATTTATGGTAATATTCAGGTGGCAATTGACAATAGTAAAGCCGATGATGTCATTCAGGTGGTGGCGCAGGAATGTAATGGCGTGCATGGCTATGACGTGGGCGGGGGCAAAATCGTTAAGCAAACGGTGCATGTTGACCATAGCTTGAGTTTGTTGGGCGGTTTTGATGAGAAATTTACGAAACAAATCACTACACCAACGGTGATTAATCCCAAAAAATTGGGGCGCGCCCTGTTGGTAGTTGGTTCAGGCAAGGTAACAATTGAGAATTTTAGCTTACAGAATGGTGACGCGAACGGTTTAGGTGGCGGGCCAGGTGGGGCTGATGCGGGTGGCGCGTTGTTATATTTGGCAACGGGAGAAGTCTTAATTAGCGGAACGCAGTTTGTTTCTAGCACGGCGGCATTTGGGGCGGGGCTTTATAATGACGGTAGCGGCTTGACGGTCAGAAATGGCGAGGTTACGAATAATGTCGCTACGGTCGGTGGCGCGGGCGTGTTCAATGGGAACGCGGCGGGGTTGAAGCTCTATCATACTGAAATATCGTTTAATAAATCTCCCGATGGGGCGGGTTTTTACAACAATACGGGAACATCGGTGGTTGATTTTGGGACGCGGCTGCATCATAATGAGGCGAGTAATAATGGCGGGGCCATTTATAACCAAGATGGCGCGTTACAAATTTGGAATACGCTGCTTTACCAAAATAAGGCGGTCAATGGCGCGGCGATTTATTTAGCCAATGGCGCGGGGCAAGTTTATCACAATACCTTACATGGTAATGTGGCCGCTAATCAGGGCGGTGGTTTGTTTGTGGCGGGAGGCGCGCCCTTAATAAAGAATAATATTTTTAGCTCTCACCAAGCGGCGGGGGGCGGAAGTGCGATTTATGGGGCAACGGGAACGTTAGGCCACAATAATTATTTTGGGAATGGCGGCACGGCAGTGGCGGGTGGTTTGAGCCAAGAGGCTACGGCTTTAACGGTTAATCCGTTATTTATTGACGCGGTGGCGGAGAATTTCTCGTTGGTCAGTACTTCGCCGTTGATTAATGTGGGGGAAGATTTGCCCGTGTTTCATGATATGGATGACCCGACTGACCCACGCCCGATAAATTCTGCGCCTGATATTGGGGCTGATGAATATAACGCCTGTCTGATTAAATTGGCGCGGACGGGGCAAATTTATGGGCAGATTAACCGTGCTTTGCTTGAGGTGATTGATGGCGATAAGTTACTGGTGGCGGAGGGGACATGTCAGGAAAATGTAACGGTACAGAAGAATGTAACGATTGAAGGTGGCTGGCCGAAAAATTTCGTGATGTTCCCAAATACGATTAATACTTATCGTACCACGTTCATTGATGCCAATGGCAAGGGTCGCCCCATGTTGGTGGATAATACCAGTCTGGTAACTTTGAGTTATTTGATTTTGCAGAATGGGAATACAACGGAAAATGGCGGGGGTTTACTTAGTCGGGCCACGCGGCTGAATTTGAATGTTTGTACAATTATTTCTAATACTACCACTCAAAAAGGGGGCGGTATCTACATTGACAGTGGCGAGGCGATTTTCGCATATGTCTCAGCGATGGGGAATCGCGCGGGCATAAGTGGCGGTGGTTTAGGGATTGGCGCAAATGGGAAGCTGTTTATGTCTGCTTCAGATGTTTTTAGTAATCAGGCGCAGAGTGGCGGTGGCATTTATAATGAAGGTGGCTTGGAGATAACTAATGCGGCAGTGGATAATAATCTGGCTACGGTAGGTCATGGTGGCGGGATTTATGTCGCTAGTGGGACTGCGGTAAACTTAACAAATTTAGCCTTGTTGCAAAATGTGTCTGAATTGAATGGTGGAGGGTTGTATTTTGCGGGGAGTAGTTCTGAAATACAACATGCGACCATTTATGGTAATAGTTCTAAATCAGGACAAGGTGGTGGGGTTTACAATGAATCGGGCAATGCTTTATTGATTAATGCCAGCATTATTGAGCATAATCGAGCCAGCAGTGGCGGAACAGGAGTGCAGGGGGCGGCGCAAATTAACAATACTATGCGGTGGGATAATTCCTATAGTGGGGTTACGGAAGGTGTCGGTAATCGGGAAGAGGACCCGTTGATTAAGGTAAATGGTTCATTTTTGTCCATTATTGCCGATTCTCCCGCCATTGATGCTGTGCCAATTTTGGCCTCACCCACAGGATTTGATGTTTTTGGGATAGGGCGGCCTAAAATGTGTAATAAGGATATGGGGCGAGAAGAATTTCGTCCCTATCGAGAGATGTTTTGGGGCTTGACTAAGAGTGTTCAAGCGGCGAGTGCCACTCAAGCGGTCACTTATACTTTTATGCTCACTAATGCCAGTCGAAATTTAACAAATAACTTCCCATATGATCTGTTATTTGCTGACCAAATTGGCACGGGTTATACCGAAACCATCAATTTGGTGCTGACGAGTACCAAAAATTGGGGTCGCATTGTGGGCGTGTCAGTGGCAACGAAGACGGAGGCCATTAACATTACGGCAGATGGTCGGCAGGCGAAATTTAATTTGCAATCAGGTCAAGGGGCGATAATTACGGTAGCTATCATTATTCCCAATGGCGCGAAAGCCTCCATTGATAATCAAAAGGATAGTTTTGATTATGTGCAATTATTTGCCAATCCGCAACATTGGAATCGTTATGGCCCACCTGAGTCCTGTGTAACCTTGACGGGTGATGATAAAGATTTGCCGTGGCCTAGCTCTATTGGCACGACGCGTGTCATTCCAAGTTATGACTTTGTGTTAGCTCCGCCGCAACATGGCTTTGCGTTGGCGGGAGAGAAGATAACCTACACTCATTACATTACCAATTTGGGCAATAGCGTGGATAGTTATTTGCTCTTCCCTAAACCAGGTTATTACGCCTCTGCCGAAATTATTCCTAATAGTGTCACCCTGAAACCAGGCGAAAGTCGCAAGTTTATCATGGTGGTTTCTATCAATGGCGAAGCGGCGAATGGGCTGCTAGACCATACCAGTGCCATTGCTCAGGTGGTTTTGCCTGTGGGTTCTGTGCCGATACAGGGTGAGGTGGTGGATGAAACGGATATTGGCTATCGCAATGGGACGCGTTATGTGTTGTTTGGCGAAGGGCGGGATTCGTTGGTGAATGAAAAAGAGGGCGCAGTTGACCCTGAAACGGTTGATTTATTGGATAATAACTGTACGAAACCTCTCATTGCGCCATGTGCCACGTTAGAGCAGGCTTTGACGCAAGCGAGCGATGGCGATGTCATCAAAATTGCGGCGGGGAGTTATAGCCGCACGTTGGTCATCAGTAAATCAGTGACGATTCAAGGTGGTAACAATAGTAATAATTGGGATTTAGTGCCGCCGCCCCATCTCACCTTTACCACCTTTATTGCGCCGCTACAAGGCCGCGCCGTCCAGGTGATGCCAGGCCAAACCGTGACGCTTGACCGCCTGGTGATTCAGGACGGCAACGCGACGGGCTTGGGCGGTGGGGCGAATAATGAAGATGTCGGCGGTAATATCTTTAACGAAGGCGATAGTTTGACCCTTAGCACCAACCGTATTTTTGGCGGACAAGCGGCGTTAGGCGCGGGCTTATATAGCCGCGACGGAGATGTTATTCTGCGTAATAACTTGTTCCATGATAACACAGGCGGGGCCGTTTATTTGCAGGCGGGGAAAGGGACATTTGAAAATAATGACTTTTTCCGTAACAGTGCGACTACAGGCGCGGCCATTCGTGTAGATAGCGGGGTGGCGTTATTGGCTCGCAATAATATCTTGGCGCAAAATGGGGCGAACTCCATTATGGCCGCGACGGGAACATTAGATTACAACTTGTATCATGGTGGTGATAGCGTGAGTGGTGGCGCGGCGGCGGGCGCGAATGATGTGGCGGGCGACCCGTTGTTCATTGGCGCGAATGATAGCCCGCCGAACTTGAAATTACCTGAAACATCACCCGCCGTTGATAAGGGCGACCCACTGACGAATATTGGCCTCATGCCGTTAGATTATGCCAATTCGCCGCGACGCTCTGGCCTGACGAATCGGATTGATGTGGGGGCGTATGAGTTCTTTGTGCCACCGTTGTTTGAGTTCAGCCCCGATTATGACGTGGTGGTGCCACTCGGTGAGGTACGGGTGTTAACTCATACCTTGACTAATCTTACAAATAGTTCGGACACGTATAACTTTACCTCTAGCAGCAGCCAACCCTGGGTAGTGGTCGATACGACCCCGAAAACGTTGGGGCCAAATGAAACGACCAGTGTATTAGCCACGGTCAGCGTGCCAGCCGATGCGCCATTGGGAACGACCAACTTAACGGTTATTACGACAACGTCATCAGCGAATGGACAAGCGTTAGTCTTTGTGATTGATACCATTGCGGCGGGAGTTGTGCCGATAAACCTGACGGTGGATGGGCCGCTTAATGGACAATTGAATGTGCCATATCGCTTTACGGCGACGGCGGGGCCGAGTAGTGTGGCGCAACCGATTACCTATACCTGGGAAGCGACGGGGCAAGCGATGGTCATTCATGGCAGTGGTAGCCTGACCGATATGGTGGATTTCACTTGGGATAGTGTCGGGACGAAGCAGATAACCATTACGGCGGATAACGGGCAAACCATTGCGGTGGTGAAATATCTGGTCAACATTCAAGCGGGGGCAATTATCCCCTTGTCGGCGCAGGTGAGTGGGGCAACGGCGGGCTTGATTAACTTAAGTTATGATTTTGTGGCAACGGTTAACCCCGAAGCCATTACGCCATTGACCTATATTTGGACCGCGAATAACCAAACTATCACCCATACAGTCAATGGTTTGACAGATACCGTTAGTTTTAGCTGGCCGACGGCGGGCAATCAAACGGTAAGCGTCAGCGTGAATAATGTTGAGGGAACGGCGGTGGCGAGTTATGTCATGATTATTACGAATGAGCCGCAGCCACCGAGTGAAGTGTTGATTGCTGGGCCAACGGCGGCGGTTTTTGGGCGAGACATGCTCTTTACCGCTTCGGTCAGTCCATTTACAACCACGCAACCCATCACCTACGTCTGGCAGGCCAGTGGTTTACTAAGCCAAACCATCGTGGTTGGGAGTGGCTTGGAAGGAAACGTTATATTCAATTGGGGCGCATTGACGGGAACGCAAACTGTGACCGTCACAGTGAGTAATGGTTCAGGCGTGGAGGTGCAGGATACCCATGAGATTTTCTTGAGCGAAACGGCGGTGCCACCGTTGGCGGTGCAACTGAGCGGGCCGCAAACGGGCTTGCTCAATACCAGTTATCGCTTTACGGCGACGGTCAGCCCCGATATGACGAGCCAACCTTTGAGTTTCAGGTGGAGCGCGACGGATAATCTAGGGGTGGTACAGAGTAATAATCTGATAGATAGCGTGGCCTTCCGTTGGAGTACGGCAGGGCTGAAAACTATCACGGTGGTGGCGCAGAATGAAGCGGGCATCGTGACGACAACCTATCAAATTGTCGTTGGCACAGTGATTCTGCCGCAAGCTCCGACTCAAGTGGAGATTATTGGGGCGACGGCGGGGTTGATTAACCAACCTTACACCTTCCAAGCGAATGTGTTGCCCATAACGGCCACGCAACCGTTGCTTTATAGTTGGCAAGTTACGGGCAACCCCACGATTCAAAGTTCAGACAATAATGTGATTTATACCTGGGCTACGCCAGGGACGTATCAAGTGATAGTCACGGTTTCTAACGGCCAGGGTAGCACCAGCCAAACTTTCACCGTAATTATTACAGCAGAACCGTTGCCACCGTTAGCGGTTAAAATTAAGGGAGTGACGGCGGGTTTGCTAAATAATAGTTACATTTTCTCGGCGACCACCAGCCCTATTACGACCACGCAACTTTTGACTTACATGTGGCAAGCCACGGGCAATCCTACGATGGCACGGCAACAAGGTAATTTGACGAATATCAACCAACTGTTGCAAAATGCGGTCAGCTTCCGTTGGACAACGCCAGGCATACAGGTGATAACGGTGACGGTGATGAATGGGGCGGGGTCAGCCACGGCTGTTTATAGCGTTAGTATGACGTTTGACCCGGTTGCGCCAACCAGTATTAGTGTTACTGGGCCTAATACGGGTGAAACGGGGCGAAATTATGCCTTTACGGCCACGGTGGCGGGGGACTTAACGACCCAACCTTTAACCTATCAATGGGAGGCCACAGGTTTAGCTACCCAACAACAGGTTAACAATCTGCAAGATGTGGTCATGTTCAACTGGACAGTTGCGGGCATGAAGTTGCTAACCGTAACGGCTAGTAACGGTGCGGGGCAAGTGGTTGGCACTTATACTATCAACTTGAAGTTAGGTAATACCACGACTTACTTGCCCATATTGCTGAAAAATCAAGCCTCGTTGCCAACGGCAACGGCAACGGTACCGAGTGGTAGTACGGCAACGGCAACGGCAACGGTACCGAGTGGTAGTACGGCAACGGCGACGGTACCAAGTGGGAATACCCCGACGGCAACGGCAACGGTACCGAGTGGTGGTACGCCAACGCCAACGGCAACGGTACCGAGTGGTAGTACGGCGACGGCGACGGCGACGGTACCAAGTGGTAGCACGGCAACGGCGACGGTACCAAGTGTTAATACACCAACGGCAACGGTACCGAGTGGTAGCACGCCAACGGCGACGGCCACGCCTGACCGCCCACCATTGCTCTTGCCTGATTTGGTGATTGATAGCTTCACCATTGATGATTTGGGAAGTGGACAGTATGAAGTAAATGTAGTAATACGTAATCAAGCGGCTTATGCCGTGCCAGTGGGTAATAATTTCTACTTGGGTGTTTATGTGGATGATGTCACCGTAGACCCGCCAATATTCTGGGGGTTGCAAGGGGCATGGTTTACGGCAGGAGCTAGTCGTAGCTTCTCGCAACAATTCACGGCGGCAGAGGTTGGCAGTGGGGCGCATACTTTCTTTGTGTGGGTTGACCCCTATAATGTGGTTTCTGAAAGTGACGAAACCAATAACATGCAACAACAAGGTGGTGTGGTCATTAACTCAATTAATGGCGAAAGTCGTGAAGCCCCTAGTCGGTCATCGTCTGGGCCATTACCCACCCCAACGGTGGAACAGTGATGAATGATGAGTGATGAGTGATGAGTGACGACGTGAAAGTTTTTTTCACTCATCACTCATCACTCATAGGACTTACGCAAAAATCGCGGAGTTAGCACGCCCTCGTGCTAACAGTGACACACGAGGGCGTGTGTCACTCCTCAAAATGAACGGTTTTGCGTAAGTCCTAACTAAGTCGGAGGGATAAAAAAATGAAAAGTTGGTTTGACCTAAAAATTGTGATTTCGGTAATGATAGTTAGTCTGTTTGTTTTAGCCCTGGCCATGCCTGCGCCCTCGGCTCAGGCACAGGGGACACCCAAACCCACGCCCACCAATGCCCCGATGGGAGGTAAGGATAATAATAATAATGATGATGCTAACCATCAGGGCAATGGGCATGGGGATAGTAGTAATATTACGGCGAATCCCGCCGCCGAGAATAGTAGTCAGAGTAGCTCGTCCGCCGATTTGTCGGGCCTAGTTTTTAACTATTCGGCTAAGGCGGGGCAGGGCGGGGTGGTGGTGCGCTTGCAAGGTGAGGGTTGGCAGGCGGAAACCACTACCGATGCGAGTGGGTTTTATCAATTTAGCGGTTTGGGTTATGGTCAAGCCACCTTGAAAGCCCAATTGCCGCCAGGCTCTTATGCTGTAACCCCTGATTGGGTGGTTAATCTTATGGCAAATCAACCCCAAACGGTCAATTTGGGCTACTATGTGGGGAGTTCTTCGCCATTGCCGGTGCGAGTTTCTAGCCAGCTTAAGGGGCAAACCCTCTTCATTGAGGTGGTTAATTCGCTGAGTGACGCGGTGACGAATGGACGCTTGGAAATTCGTTTGCCGAGTGGTTTTGAGGCTTTGCCCACCATGAAGGCCACGCAAGGAACGGTGATGTATGGTGTAACCACGCAACGGGTGCAGTTTGAGACTTTGGCGGCGGGCGCTAAAGTGCAAATTGAAGTTCCCTTCCAAGAGTCATCCCAAGCACAAGGGGCAGGCGTGGTTCCTGCAACTTATAAGGGGGCCGTCCCGCCGCCCGTCTTTCGAGTCAGTTTTATGTATGACCAGCAACAGACCCCACAGTTGCTCATCTTTGCAGGTGATGGTACATTCTTTAATCGTGTGGCTGGCGCGGTGGTTGAGACCGTGACCCGTGCCGCCGCAACCACCACCATGACCACTGCGGCTACTACTACTAGTGCAGTCACAATCACAACCGCTATGACTATGGCGACAATCTTAACCCCCACCACAATGACTAATACGGCTTCACAACCACCGATGCTCATTCCCACCACGGGGTATCAAACCACCTATGCCACCTCACCCACATTATTAATGGGGTTGATTTTCGGGTTTGGCTTGGTGGTGTCGGGTTGGTGGTCTTTACGTAAAAAACGCTAATTGTCATTGGTTATTAGTCATTGGTCATTTGTTTCCTGACCAATGACCAGTAACCAATGACAAATGACCAATGACAAATGACTAGTTATATTGAAAGTAAGACCCAAGATGGTAAAATTTTGCGAATAGAAGTTGAACCTACGACCAAAGGCGTTGGTTTTGGACACAAAGCAACCTCGGTTGAGGGGACCGCTTTGGCTGACGCTTACCAGCAAACCATGCAAACTGTCGAAATCTGTGCGGCGGGATTTGTGCAGACGCTCCAGAGCCTCGCCGTGCCACCCCAAAATGCCTCCATTAATTTTGCCATTAAAATTGATAGTGAAGTGGGGGCCATGGTTGCTAAATCAGGCGAAAACGCGCAGTTTAAGGTTTCGCTCAGTTGGAAACAACCTGAGCCTGAGAAAGATAAAGCGGCTGAATAATTAGTGATTATAAGTTCTGTGGAAGACCTCACAGGTTTTTAAAACCTGTGAGGTCTTTTATTTATTAAATGTATGTTTGTTAATCAACTTATTATTGATTTAGCCCAAACCGCGCGGCCCATGAATCCTAGAGAGAAGGCCGAAATATTACATCATGTATCACTTGCTTCTTTTGCGCCTGATTTGCTAGAGGTTGATGAGTCATTATGGGGTGGTTTTTGGCAGGGCGATGTTATTTCGCCTGGCTATTGTTTGCCTGCGGTAGAGCTTCATTTATTACGGGCGATGCGTTTGGATAAAAGCTGGCCTGAAACAACCACCGTAGCGCAATTTTTGGCCGATTTGCGCCCCGATAAACCAAACGCCCAAGTGGAGATTACTTGGGCGGGGGAACAGCCATGCGCGGTGGTGACGACGGTGGCCGATGATTATATGACGGTGGTGCGGTATAATGCGCTGACGGGCTATCTTGAGGCGGGGTATCGTTTATATAATAGACATTATACCGATTTAGGGTTTTTGTAGGGGCAATGCCTTGTGCTTGCTCCCATTGTGGGCAGGGACAAGTCCTGCC
>Ga0316608_1000519_pt1 | contig 17812 bp, 22 predicted proteins | sample MIS2016152B_MG_FD_207673 | JGI IMG/M metagenome (GOLD analysis project Ga0316608, IMG submission 207673) | Microbial mat bacterial communities from Middle Island sinkhole, Lake Huron, Michigan, United States - MIS.2016.152B | ecosystem: Environmental > Aquatic > Freshwater > Lake > Sediment...
TGTGTAGCAAAATCAGTATTTGATATTCTGAATGCGTCTATATCGACAACTGAAATAGGAGTTTCAGTGCTTCAGTGGTCATAATTTAATCAAACATAAGGTTTATAATTACTTATTGATAGAGTTCAACTAGCCCCAATTTGTACCCGTGAACCTGTCCATTTCCAGAATGTAAATGTAGTTCATACTTTCTTTATTTTAAAGTCTAATGAATTATAAGAATATCAAGAAAAAGCTACCGCACTATATGAATATACAGATATTCAAGCAGACACTACGTTTATATTTACGTTAGCATTAATACTACTATCAGGAAAAGCTAATCTCAATTCAGCGTAATTATTGGCGTCTTGATATAATCTTATTACTGAATTAGCATCTGTATAATTGAAATTATCTAATGGAGTACCTCATAATGTCGCTCATATAGAACAATCAGTATAATTTACAGTATTATTACTTACTAGATATCAAGTAGCAGTACCTCAAGCTCATTGTACATATAGTTTATTGTTGATTGCTATACTTCATATATTAGTATTATTCCAGTAGTTAGTATCTAATACACTTCAATTAAAGTTATCTATCTTAGCGATAGTTCAACTCCAAATAGTACCATTATAACTTCATAATATCCTTGTTGTCGTTGTGTTTACATATCAGATACTAAAGTTATTTCAAGCGTCTACAGTTTCAGCTCAATACGTTCAAGAGAAAGCTACTATATGAACTGCTTGGAAGTCTGGTATAGTTATACTTCAAGCTAATGTGCAAGTAGTATCAACAAATGATGTAGTTAATGATGCTCAAGTTACTGTTCAATAAGCATTTGGATCTACTAAAGTTCAACTATCTTGTCAGTTCAAATCTGAGTGTATTCTAAATCAAAATGTCGTAGGCGTTCAAGTCTTTTTTAATGCTAGTTTAAAAGTATTTCAAGCTATTCAAGTTCAAAATTGTCTTATACTTCTTCTAGTGTTAGCGGATGTATTTCAAACAAGTTCTGAGTTTACAGCTAAAGCAAATCTATTTTGATTCTCTAAAAATATAGATTGTCATTCAAACCCGTTTTGTCACATAACAATATCGGTTTCTGATAGTGTTGGCACATTTCAAGATAATTCTATTTCATCATCTACATATTGTTTTGTGGCTACATCATCATCATCTGTAGGTAATATAGTCTTTGGGTTAGTACTGAATATTTTTACTCAAGCCACTACCTCATCACCTGTATTATGCACTACAGCAGTATCGTCAGCTTTCAATAGTATCTCATCTTGGATGTCTTTGATTTGTTCTGATGTCATTATAAGTGTTACAGTATCACCAGTATTAAACGACAACGCTGTATTAGTTTGTGTTGTTGCGGTATCACTAGTAGGACAATATCAAGAACCTCTTACTATAGTAAATATATCTCATACCCTAGTAGTACACTTAGCAATCTCTCTTTTAAGTACTGGTTTATTTTCTAGTGTAGAAGTTATATCATACTGCTCTATTTTCATTAGAAAATTACTTGCAGGGAATAGCGATCATTGTCAATCTAGTATAAGAGTAACATCACCAGCACTTATTCAGGCTTGTAATGTTCATCTTGCTAGATTCTTTGTTTCGTAGTTTTGAAACGTCATCTTTTATTTAATTATTAGTTAAAAGTTTTCCAAAGCTTATATAGTCTTCAAGGTCTAGTGTTACCCTCTTTGTAGAATACTGGACTTTATTTATTTGTAGGTTATCGATACTATAGTCAAAGTTCCTTACTTTGATAGTTTGTCACGGTTGTAATGTCACCAAATCATATTTATTATTTACTACTATAGACGTCTTTTTCTTTGTTGTACTATTTCTATCAAACTCACTTTGTGCAAACGCGTCTCTACTAGCTGTATTTACCAGTTCTGGTTTAGGATAGTATCACTCTAAGAGTCAGTACTGTGTTTGGCTTGGTATATCATCATATGTATGATAAACATCAAAGTATTCTTTAAGTATTATCCTATTGACTATGTTTTCACCATCCTCGCTTAAACTTATACGTTCAATATCTTTTTGGTTAGTCAAGTAGTGTGTAGGTACTATAGGTTTTGCTTTGAAAAAGAACTCTCCATATTGGTCTACATACCGATAGAAGTTAGTTGTTTTGGCTACCGTGTTTATAGTATCTAGTGACGTTCAAGTCGATGTACTTATATTCAATACTTGTCAGAAGTTATCTATATTACTACCATACCATATTAGTCAAGGTATCTTACTATCAAAGTCATCTAGTATTGTTTTTATTAGGTTGGCTGGATCGATGTTTGTTGTAGTAAATAAGAATATACAACTTTGTAATAGACTAGCCAATCATAAACAAGTCAGCGTTATAGTCTCTTTGTTTATCTCTTGTTCCCTTACTATCTGTGATATATATCATTTATAGATATTCCTTCAAGCTTTATAAAAGTCACTATACTCCATAACTTCAACTATGTTTCAATAGCTATAGTAACTAGAATTAAACTTGTCGTTTATCTCTATGTTAAGTTCGCCTTGACCTCAGTTTATCTGGCAACTGAAACTAATATCTGATATAATATCTTTGGGCGATATTGTTTTTATCAGATTTGTTCATTGGCTATCATATACTTTTATTTGGTATTGTGTTGTCATTATAACCAGTTTTTATTAAATATAGTTGTTACTGTACAGCTCAAAGTAGTTCAATTGAATTGTAGCTGCATTGGGTTACTTCATGGTTGGAGTTGTTGAAATATTCAAGTATAATCTATTTCTGTCAGGTTATACATTACTTTCCTATCTTGTCAATCTATCTGTATAATATTACCATCATTTATTGATTGGTTTACTATAAAGCTATATCAATTATTTATTAACGTTATAGTATTGACTCACACGTTACCAACTCCAAATATAATATATACTTTGAAGTCTGCTTTTGCTGTACCTTCGTTTTGGATATCTAAACTTATATTTCAAATTACGTTATTTTGTGTTTCGCTTGTTGCTATCTTACTATATGCATCGTTCATTGCTCTAAACTGAATTCTTATATCTGATTGGATGTTTTCTTGTGCAAAATCTCTATTAACTTTCAAATCTGTTAGACTAGCCTTATACACTCTTGTCTCACTATTTATATTAATTTCTAAGTCTCATTCTCTTTTTACTAACTTAGATTTCAACTCATCTAGTTTATCGTTCAATTCAACCAGACTATTAGCCTTGATTATGATCTTAAACTCTAGTGTCTTTCATCTGGTAAAGTATCACAATACGCCACCTCAATCTATCTGTGGTGCGTTGTATGTCTCCAAGTCTATCTCGTTTACATCATCATAGTTTCACTCCTCTGCGAATATCTCGCTACAATCAGAAATAACATATCCATTAAATATAACTAATCAGCTTGTTGTAAGATATGATAATCACAATGCCCCTAATGGTTCGCCTGCTATACTGTATTGTCCTATTGCTCAAAACATAGTTTAAAGTTTACTATTTAAAATATACCTTTGTTTGCTAACTCTACTTTCCTTGCTAGTTCGTTTGCTAACTTATTTATATCAGCATTTCAGCTTACGTTAGCATTTACACTTATATTTACGTTACTAGAGTTTGTGTTTTTTATGTTAGAAGCTTGGCTTGTTGGTGTAGTAGCCAAGCTTCAATTACTTATATTCTGTTTCTGTGCTTGTAAATTAGATTGCAATGTATTCTCTAGCAGGTTTCATACTTTTATTTGTCAAACATCTCATCATATTAGCTTATTTAATCTTATCTGTGCTTCTATATTTCTCAGTACTTGTTGTCTATATGATTCAAGTTGTGCTATATCCGCTGTTTTATTTACTTTTGTATTATTTAATAATTCAATAGATTGTTGCAAATTACTAGTTTCCACGATATTGTCATTTGTCTTTTTCCTCAATATCTCCATCTCCTCAGTATATTTTTTTTTACTTATACTACCTTCTTCTAATTGTGCATTCAATTCAGCCTCTTTTAATTTTATATTTTCAAGTTCTTGTGTATTGGCTTGTAACAATATATTTTGTTTTCTAAGTTCTTCCTCTGTTTGCAATCTTTGTGCATTTACTAATGATTCTTGTAAATATAATTCTTGTGATTTCTTCAAATATTCGTCTTCTGAGATTAATTGTGCATCTCTTTGTGATCTTAATTCTGCTATTTGTAGATTAATTTCTTTTTGTTGTTCCTTTTGGCTAGTCAATTGTTCATTTAATTTTTGAGTACTAGCCGTGAGAGAATCAACTCAAGCCGAGGCTATTTCAGAGTTTGGTTTTAATATTCATAATGTTGTTAGAAACTTTTGAACCTCAACCGTTACTCATTGTAATTTTCAAAGCATTTCACTAAGTTTTGGGATTAATGCCATTCAAATCGTTTCTCAAGCACTCGTTAATTGATCCTTAAAGTTAGACCACTTTCAAGCTAATGTCTCCGATTGTTTAGTCATAGCATTAAATGCTATTCATCATTTTTGAGTCATTGATAATAAAGCTGTTTCTACTTCCTTGAATCATATTTTTCAAGTCTCTTGTAGTTTTGATACTTCAGCTTCCGTGACTCATAATTGTTTTGCTAATATAGGAGTAAGATTGATTCAAGCATTATAGAATTGTAACATTTCTTGTCACGCTAGTTTTCATTTTACTCTAACTTGTCAAAATGCTAACGCCACTTGATCTAATGGCACTCAAGTAGTTGATGCTATATCTCAAAGCATTTTCAAAGATGGGATTATCTCTTCTACCGCAAATCAGTATGCCAATAATTGTTTCGCACTATCTCTAATAGTAGTTACTTCAAATGGTGTTTTGCTTGCAAATGTTGTCAAATCTTTTAATAATTTTCAAGCCCTTTCAGAACTTCATATCATAGTAGTGAATGCAACTGTTGTTTTTTCCAGGTTAGTTCATAATGATATTATTTGTCTGCCTAAACTTCATATTTTAGAAATTCATTGTTGGAATAAAGAACTTGCTAGATTTCAAACAAAACTTCATAATGCTATAGCTCATTTGCTTATACTTCATCAAACTCAATCAAACTTTCTTTGTAGTCTGCTTAATCAAGTCTCGCCAGTATTTACATAATTATTAAATTGTCTTTTGGCTTCTGTTAGATTGCTCTTCAATCATACTAGATTAGCTTCTAGGTTTATCCTTTGACTTTCAGGCAAATACATTTTCAATGTTTTCTTTGCTAGCATTACCTTATCTTGTAAATCAACTATGTTTAATTGTAGTTTTTTAGTCAACAAAGGGTCAAGAGCTTTCCCAGTGTCTCTTGCTAGTTGTTGTTTTGCTTGAACTACGCTTGCTTTGTCTACTGATAGCTCAAGTTTGGCTTCTACAATTTCAACCATTGATTTTATTTATTACCCTGTAAAAGTTTTCTACCTTTTTTTAATTTATCCAACAATTTCTTATCTTTCTCCTGTAATCCCCCTTTTTTAGTGAATATCGCCTTATCGTTTACGTATCGTGTCTTTTTGTTCATCTCATTATCCCTAAATCTTATTCCATCATACATATACCCTATTTGCTCGTATGTGTAATTATTCAAAAGTTCATCAGGTCAGTTTATATTATATTCTGTGCATATTGTCATGAGATCCAAATTGAATATACTTTTTCTACTATCTCACTTTGGTGACTCTATTCCATCAAAAATACTTTTATATATCGGGTGCCTTAACTTTATTATATCACTATAGATTTTATCAGCATTATTTATGACTAAAAGAGCTAATATTTCTTGTGTCTGCTTATGTTTACTCAGCTCGTGATGTCTACGTGTCTCTAATAGTTTCTTATTGCGGTATAAAGCCAGTTTTCATTGTTCTAGTAGCTCTACAACGTCTTTTATCTGTCAATTTATGTCTTTTCATCGAAATTCTATACTTTCTTTTGCCATTGCTTGTGTAATTTCTACATCAATAACATTAGTTTCTATATTTATCCTGTATATATAAATTTTTCTGATAGGTCGGTTTTCGTATTGCATAGTGCTTTATAAATAAAAGGACTGGAGTTTGTCCAGCCCCTTATATAAATTTAAGATACTTTTCCTTTTGATTCGATCCAAGTTGAGCCAGTTACTCATGTGAAAGACATTGAACTTCAAGCTAATTCGTTTCTATCCAAATTAGTCAAAGCTTGCTGTATTTCAGCGTTAAGTTTTGCCTTCTTAAAGTAGTAAGTGTTGTACTCACCGTTTTCATTAGGGCATGAAATAACCTTGAACAGTGTATATGGGATTTCTCTTGCCTTTACTTCATAACCTAAGTATTGTGTTACGCTAGGTGTGAAAGTATAGTCTACAGTTATAGCCAATGTTTGAGCTGTTAATGGTGTGATATAAGTAAATCATAAATCACCATTAGATCAATCTCATACAAATACTGAGTAGTCAGTATTCAATATCAATGCTATAGCGTTTTCTTTAACTGCTATACTTGCTACTACTGTATTATCTCAGTTTCTGTTATTCAACCTAAATGGTACTCATACAATCCATCAAGTGCCGTGAGCTTCTGCTGTTACTGCTACTGGTGTTCATGCTACATTTTGTACATTCAAACCAGTCATGAAAGCTAGGTTATCAACGTTATCAACTTCTAGCCAAGTCCATTCAAGTCTTGGAGTCAATGTTGCACTTGCATAGATTTCTCATTTTCCACAGTTGTCCGCTTTTACTGATTTTTCTTCTTCTAAAGAGTGGAAAAATGAGATATCTTGTGCATATCATACATTGACAAAAGTATATGATGAATTGATGGCGTTTGCTACTACATCTTGATTAGTTCAAGAATCGTTTATTTTAGCGACAACATCAGTACCGAAGTCATAGTCTGTTGCCACGTATACATCACCTCACTCTAGGTTAAGGTCTTTGTTATTAAATGCCATTAGTTACAATATTTATAATATAAAATTATTCTACAAGCCCTTTCAAGCCTGGTAGTCGTTCTTTTGGTACGATTAGAGAGTCGCCTTTGTTATATATCTTTCAGCCAATACTAACCAGCTTCTTTATAACATAGACTTTAACCTCTGTTTCGTTAGCTTCTATTTCAAGCTCTTTTTCTAGCTTTATTGGATCGGTTGCTTTGAGCTTGGTTTTTCTTTTCTCTTCACAACCTATACAAGGTTTTTTAGTCACCATTATTATCTAGCTATAAAAGTAAAAACGAAGTCTTTTAGTACTACAGGTCTATTATTCAAATCAATATTAGGTCATACCATAGTCCCCTCGTTTACTTTCCATACATAGAAAGTATTGAAGTTGAATATCTTATTGCAACTCTCTATAGCTATCTCGTTAGTTATGGTATTCATTATATCAAACAAAGTCATTGAATTAGTATCTTCTGATCCTCAAATCAATCTAAACTCTATTCTAGCGTTCTTGTTGATATAACTACCAACCTCACTAACCAAACTAACTATAAGATAATTTCAACTCTTAGGCTTCATAGGCTGTCAAATAAAAATACCTCAAGGCAATAAACTATTTATAGCCGTGATTGTTTTTAGTTTCGCTACTATGTTATCTAGTTGGATTGATATTATCATTGCTCTAATATTTTATTTAAATCTTGTCTTATAGTATCTAAGCTTCTTGTGAACGTTCTATTTCCAATACCCCTATAAAATGTATTCCCTTTAGGTTTATGATAATTATAGGCGTTTCAACCTACTCAGTATTCTACAAAGAAAGCGTAGTCAGTCTCATTATAAACGCTACCTACTACCTTATCACCTATCAATACAGCTGGTTTTACCCTATTGTTTTGTAGGAGGTTCTTTGTGTCCTCTGGTGTTAGTCTGTCAATCTCAGTTTTCAATACATCTACAGCATGATTTACTTTTCTCAAATAATTTTGAATAAGCTCTTTTTGGAGTCTATTGCTATCTATGTTGACTTTAACTGTCATTTCTCCTAGATACTTGAAGTAAAAGGTTATCAGCCTGTCAGGATAAACTCTGATTGACTAACACGTTATCTATTACGAAAGTTCATATACTACCTATAACAGGTTCTATAAGTTCTATAGCTTGTCATTGTCTAACTAAGCTATTATTGATTGGTAATGCAACATCGTAAGTTTGGATATTACTCTCCCTTGCTATGTTACTATTCGAAAGGTCTTTTTTTGTTCTTATCTCAAAATTACAGTCTATATTTGTATATATAGCAGTCTTTGTTTTGGTTTCTACACCTCTTACAGAACTTAATACTACTCAATATATCGTGCATTTCTTATCAAAGAACATATTAGATTACTTGTCAAATAAAACTGTTTCACTTATATTTATTCAGAATATTCAAAGTCTTTTGTGGGATCTGGATAGTCTCTAATGTTGCACTGTTTGAAAACTCTACTGACCTTCATAGATTACTTTCTTTTTTAACACTAGCAGTACTTAGTTGTGATAGCGTAGTGGCTCACTGTAAGTATAAGTATTCAGCAATCTGGATAGTAGCTAGCTTTATATCAGTTGGCATTGTTGATACTGATTCTATATCCACTGGGAATATAAAAGTCTGAGTATCACTGTACTTAGTACCATACCAACCTATATACTCGTCTATTATCCGTTGTGCCTTTGTTATCAAAGTAGTTAAATCAGTGTCAGTTGGTACAGTGGCACTAAACACGTCTGAGGTGTCTCTAGCGTCTGTTAAACTAACATAGACCAGTTCATTATAGAGATTAGACATTCTTTGGTATTCATAAATAAAATACGGTATAGTTTATAATCGTAGTGGGACTATAAAGCATAAAGATAAGCGGATAAGCTCCCTCCTGTAGAGAGCCTATCCTATATTCTTATGCCAACTTTCCTGTTAGTCGTTCCTTATCGTTCTTATAACGAGCTGGTAGGTTTCAGAACTTGGCTTTGTATTGTTCTTGTATTGCTACAAGTTCAGAGTCAATTTCTTTTACTTCTACTACCTCGCTTTCGATAGGTTCAACTTCCTTAACTACAGTGTCGCTTGTGATATAACCTAGCTTATATTCGTTCCAAGATTTGATAGCTTCTATAACTGATTTATCGTCAGTCTCAAAGCCTTTTCCTGTGAACACATATCTTCTATTGCCACATCTAAATACAACATTATAGTTTCAGTCTTTGTGCTTAAATAACATAGTTCTATAGTTTATAATCTAAAAACTAATTAAGTCAGTAAATAATACCGTGAGAGTACTTAGCATCTTTAACTGCCAATGTATATTCTCATCTCAATACTGTCATTTCTCAATCAGCCAAGTTATTTACTTTACCAGACACTATTTTAGTAGCTCTGTTTGCAAATGGTATCAAAGCAATCTTATTGATATCTACCATGAACACTTTGTCATTTCATAGTTTGTCATCAATAATGATGTTAGTGATAGTACCACCTTGCAAAGGCAAGTCAGATTGGAACATTCTTACTACTTCACCAGCTTTCATATATTCAGGACTAACCATAACGATTGGGTTTGTTCAACTGTTATTGAAAGTAGATATAGTTCTAGCTTGTTCATAGTTAGTTATGATTGTATTTGGTCTAGCTCAGTCTTCAACAATAGCTTGAAACAAATCGTTAAGAAGTGTTTTAGAGATTGGATTAGATGAAGCGTTTACCAAGTTACCACCAGCAACATTGATTTGTCTTTGGTAACCATTCATAGTACCTTTTTGTACTAATCAGTTTACTGTAGAACCTCTTTGTGCTCAAAAACCTCTTGAAGCTGCATTATACATCTTTTGAGAGTATAAGTAGAAAGCTTGTTGAAGTTGGTTAGCCATAAAGTTAGGATCACCATACAAAGCCGAGTTCATGATAGTGTCAGATAATTCAGTCACTTGATCGAAGATTTGGAAGTAATTGAAATACAAATCTGGCTGTCGTGAATTTTCAGCAGTGAAAGAAGTCTTGTTTTCATCTTCTCACATAGTGAATTCAGCAACTGCGTTGTCAGCAATACCGTCGTTAGCATCCAATCTAGTAAGTTTTGCAACTGTACCATTAGTTACTGAAACAACCTGACATACTGTAGCAATATCATCACCTGTAGAAGTTTTTAAAAGCAACTGCATACCTGCTTTCATTCCAGCTGTAGCGTCGAAAGTAACATCAGTTCAAACACCTGTAGCATCTACGTTTACGATTGCTCAGTTTACTGTTCGTGAAGTCGCTTCTAATTGACTACCCAACCACTCATATTTTTGGTTGTTTCATGCTGTCCATGATGCACCGTTTGCCAAGAAGTTTGCCAAAGGGTTATTAGTTCATTTAAGGTATAATTCAAATGCTGTTTGCACTTGTCTTATTTTTAGTGGATCATTAAAGTCCACTGTTTTTACTGTTGACATTGTGTTGTAAAATAAAGATATAAAATTAAGTCGTAAATATCTGGTTTATTGCTTCATTTAAATTCGCTGGCTTTTGTTCTACTCAAGATACATCTTTTTTTCAGTCTGGAGCTCAACCACTAAATCAAGGCTTTTCATACTCTTTAGCAAATCAGTCTAGTAGTTCTACTTTACTTTCAAAGTCCTTTCAATCAATAACTTTATTAACAAACTCTTTTTTATCATCAGGTATTGAAGCCAATTTACTATCAAGTTGTGATTGTAAATGTGTTTCAAACTTTGTTTTGTACCCCTCGTACTCCTGAATCTTTGTTGTGTGTTCTGTGAGCTGTGCTTTGTAAGTCTCAATCTCTTTTTCTTTGTTAGCTAGTAGTTCATCTAGTTTTCATTTGTCTTTGAGTTTCTTCTCCTCGATCTCTGTTTTGAATTTCTTTAGTTCTTCTAAATCAGTAGTCTGTGAGGTTTTGAACGTGTCAAACTCCTCTCTAAGTTGTTTTCTCTTTGACCTCTCTTCTTGAAGTGCTTTCTCTTTATTGTCTGCTACCTCTAAAAGTTTGTTGAAGTTCTCTTGTGTAAAATCCATTGAATTAATAATTACTATATAAAAGTACGGGATATATAGACCCGAAGTTATGAGAAGTCCACTACTACCCTCATTATAAGTTGCTTAGCATAAGCTAAACAACCTAAGCAAAAGTAATGTCATACCTAATCAGTATATAAGTATATTAACAAATACAAACGTTGATTTATGCTGTCATAGTATCTGATCCATCATCTGTAGTGCTGTCTTCTTCATCTTCACCAGCTCATCAATCGATACTATCTTTGCCATCGTTTATTTCATTAGTTTTTAAAATATCCATAGCCTCTTTTGTTTCTCCCTTAATCTTTTCAACCTCTTCCATTGTTTCCTCATCGCTATAGTCATTATATCTCTTTATAGCCTTAAACTGACTTACTAGGTTCTGTGTTCTAGCTATTGTTAGTTCTTCTGCTAACGCCTTAGTATCTTTTTCAAATATATCTGGTCGTGAGTATGTACTATCAAACTCTTTGTCTTCCTTCTCTATCATTTCAAATATAATAGGTAGGTAGGTATCATACATATCTCTTATTGATTGTACTGTTTTTTGTAGTCAACTATATTTCAACGCTCTTGAATCGAACCCTACCGCTCCACCTGTACTATCAAATCAAAGGAAGTCTACTGGTATAGTAGTCAAACTTGATATAGTTTTTATCTGGTCTTTACTTGTTTCGATTGCTTTATCTATAAGTTCGTTCTTGTTGCTTATAAATTCTATTGATGAGTCTGCTTGTCAGTTTACTATCTTTCATACCTCGCTAAAGTCTAATTTCCTACCCTCGTTGTATGCTTTCAATAGTTTCTGTGGTCGGATTATATTCTTTGTTAGTATGAAGCTTTCAACATTCTGTAAGTATTGCGTATCTAATACCATTATCTTGCGGTCTATTGAATATACTAGGTTTTGGATTATTTCAAACATACTTTTAGGGTACTGCTCGTTTGGATCTTGTTTGATTACAAAGATAGCTTTAGTATCTAATCAAGTGAGTTCTTTTTCTACTAGATTTTCAGTCTCTTGAAGTTCTGTAAGCTCTACCTTATCCATGTTCGTGAAAATACTTTCACCACTGAAACCAACTGGCAATTTGTACAGTTGGTTTAATGTATAGCCTACTTCATATGTTTTTATGAAAGCGTAAGTATCATAATCAACTACCGCAGTCATTCATTTCTTCTCTTTTATGTATATCCGCATAATCTTATCTTTTCAATCGTGATTGAAATAATACTTAGCTGGCAGGTATTCTATATGTAATGGGGACCCTTGTGGTCTCTTTAGTCCTATACAACAATATCATAACGCTGTATAATCTTTAGTGAAGTTCTGGAAATTTACACCTTCTATATTGTCAGGTTCTCATACAAAACTTGATATAATATTTGAGATAATAGAAAAAAGACTACTTCAAGTGTTTAGTAGTTTGATCTCACTTTCTTTATATCAACTAAAAAACTTCTTAGCTATATATTTATAGTTTTCGTTGCTAGTGTCGGTCAAGTAAGTGTTGTCCTCTAGTTTATTTAATTGGGACTGCTTGAATAAGAGGTTCTGTTCAAATGCCGTAATTTGCATAGAAAATATCTTTTATTGGAAGTTTACCCGTAACCCCTGTAAAATTAACGAGCTTTTTTATTTATAATTACTACCTATATACACCTTTTTTTGTGTTTTGCAAGTCTTTTTACAAAAAAAGTCAGCTCTTTATCAGTCTGACTTCTCTATAGTCTTTAATAGGTTGGAGGTCTATTATTTATTACTATAATTTATTACTATAATAATAAATAATATCACTCCTTAGATTTTAATTGATGTCTGGTTGTAACTAAGTCAAATGTACCTCCTTTATATATAATAGTATATGATGTTTAAGTTTACAAAAACAAACAAAAACTATTTTTGATAAAGAATATTTACATTTGCTCAGATTCAGTGTAGCTATCACTTTATACAATATCACTCCTTGAGTTTCAACTGTTGCCTGGCATCGTATAGTCGTTATTGACCTCCTCAGACTATTTAACTATACAACACCAGAACATATATTGAAATAAAATCAAAAATCAAGTCTTTTTACTTAAATTGTATATAATTGTATAACTGCTTTCTCATTTGCCAACAGATAGCATCTGCCATGATACCGTCATCGTGGTATCATGTTTGAGCTTCTCGCTTTCCACTATCAGGGTTCCTTATAAATCCTTGCATCTCTTTTTTAACCCTTTCGTCTATCTCTGTGATCTGATATATATCATCTTTTCCACCCCTGATACTTACGTCGTATTCTCATAATGCTGTCGGTCTAGTACTCTGGTTAGTGTTCCATCAATACTTTTTCATTTTCCTATTAGTTATGTTCTCTATGTCCTCCCTTTGGTATAGGTAGTTTACCCGTCGTTGTTGTCTTGCTAGTGTTATAGTTGTTCAACCTGTTTCATTGTTTACCTCTATAGCAGTGGCTCCATAGTATCAAAGCTCGAATATCCTATTCAATACATCTATAATAATCTCAGGTCAACCCCTATCATACCAGAACGCTAGTAATCATCAGTCGATGTTTCTTACGCTTATCGTTGAGTAATCGCCTGTGAGTCTACCACTAGCCGTATCAACCCCTATTATGGCTACTTTATCTTGCTTATATATCCTAAGCTCCTTGAACATAGTATCTATAGTGTAGTCTGGTGTTTGTAGTATTGATAAGTGTTCGTCACTTCGTACCCTCTCACCTCTATCATTAAACGGGATATGTAAGTACTCTCTTTGTCGTATCCTTAGTCAGTTTCAACTCACAGACTGCATATCTAACAATATCTTATTTAAGGTATCTATAGATAGTCTCTCAGGTCGTATAGGTTCTCCACTGACTAGGTTTATCTGACCGTTAATCTCTTTGAATACTGGGTTACTTACCGCCTCTTGTGATATCTTTTTAAATGTAGTATTAGGGTTATTATATAGATGGTTAACTAAACACTCATCATGTACTACAGTCCCAGTTACTTTTAGGTTACCTTTCAAGAACATAGGCATAATCGTACCCGCTATCCAGTCCCTTAGTTCTTGGATTATCCTTATATTCTTTACTTCGTCGTCCTCCTCTGGATCATCTATATAACATTTGGTTTTACGTCAACCCCTTATACTACCGTTCTTGGAAATCAACTGGAGGTCGGTCCCATTCAAAAACATAAGATAATCGGTCCTCCAACTTTTATTCTGCTCTGATTTCGTTCTCATAGGTACTAACCTACCAAATATAGATATAATTCTTTGGTTCGTTTCAAACTCTACTCTTATCTTATTCATAACTTTTTCACCTAGTAGCTTTTGCATTACAAATAATATTCAGTTCTCTTTTTCGTAGCATATATCATGGATAGTAGCAAATATTATATTGGTGGTCTTTGAGTGGTTACGTGGGAATCTGATTACTAGGTTTTCTATACTCTGCATAGCGGATAGAAACTCCAAGTGAAACTCCTTTTGTTTGATACGTTTACCGTCTCAATCTAATAGGTAGTTAGATAAGAAGTAATTACAAAAAAAGCCTATATCATGGTATCATAACCAATAGATATACGCTTTCTTTAGTTCAGGCGTTAGTTTCTTATAGTCTAGTTTCTTTAGTGTTTCGTATGTTATCATATGAAATGATATGTAAATATAGAATACTATGCACAAGATTGCTAAAAGCTACAGTTTGGAAAACTTTGCTTTTTGTCTATTTGTGCTTAGTGTTCGTTGGTGTCAGTATACTTGCATAATATGTAAAGATTAGTATATATTTAGTAACCAAACTTTTTACATACTAATCTTTTTTATATTATGATCAAAATGACTATTCTAGAGTTTTTTCTATCCTACGAAAATCTGACATCAAGTATAGGACTAATCATATCCCTGATAACGGTATGATTGACGCTATTAGCAATAAAGCTCGCATATAATATAGGCATTAAACAAATAAATATATCCAATAAACAAAACATCCTATCACAAGCACAGTACTTTCTATGACTTATTACTATCCAACAACAATTTATTATGAATACACAATCCGATGAAGATAGAAATAAGCAAGTAGAAATATTAAACGAATATATAAAAGAACTTTGAAAGTTATCCGATAAACTTAAATTAAACAATTAGCTTCCGTATTCTAAACATAGATTTTAATTCAAGAACCTTGCACAAAAAAATGTTTTGCAATAGTTCTTTTTTGAACCTTGTAAAATGTTGTCTTGTGCTAGTGTTCGTATCTTTCATAGTATTATATTACTTAGTTAAATTATCTATAGCATCTCTATCAAACGTCTTTCAACATATTCAGCACTTATATTTTTTGACTGCATACGTATATATTATTGTTATGATCCATATAGGTCGACATATCAGTAATATTAACAGATTAACCCGTCATTTAATGGAAGGTACTAATATTAGATTACTTTTTCAACATATAGGACACTTATTTTGCTTCTTCATTTATATAGCTTAATCATAAAAGTCTTGTCATTTGGTTATCTGTAACACATACCCACTCTTTAGCTTCTTTACGTGTCAAACTAATATACCAAATATATTGAACTTGATTTTCCCTTTCTTTATCTCCCTAGCTACATACCCCCTACTTACCTTTATCCTTAGTAGTGAATATATCTCCCTTAGTTTGATTACTGCTTGTGATTGTTTCATAGTATATAATAGGATCGGGTTGTCATCTTCACATATACAACAACGGAGCGTATCTCGCGTTATAAGTAATTAGAGTATTATGACACTTAGCTTATAGGGTGAAACTCTCTCTATAAGACCCTAAAATAAATTATTTAAATATATAATCTATAACATTCTGATAGTCCAATAAATCTATTTTTTTTCTATGTACTAATAATCTTATTGCATTATCTGATTTTCAAGTAAACGATTTTATCATATCTTTCATTACCCTTTTTCTATAAATATCCATCGTTTTACCCTTAATTCTCATATTTGAAATGATTTACGCTTTTAAACATTTCAATAATAACTTTTTTCTACATAATTACAAGTCTATTTTATATAATCTAGTACATCTTTATCATTTATATCTCCTAACTTTAACCCTCATTCCTCATCTGTTATATCTCATTTGAATATTGTATATCTCTTAGTTCACTCTGCCATCATCTGTATTATATCACTTGCTCTCATATCCTTAGCCTCTTCTTGTAGTCTTCTTTGTAGTTCGTTTTGTCATAGTGTTACATTGACTAGATCAGTATCACATATTCAAACGATACGTTCGTCTTTGTTTGTCTTGATCTCTTGTAAGTGTTCATATACTGTAGTAGTTCATAGTCATGTTTCCTTTGCTATAGTCCTTATTGTTTTTAATGGGTTCTTGATTACTATCTTAGCTATTTTTCATTGGTTTATTTTGGCATCAACTCTTGATTTCTTCACTTTAGGTTTTTGTTTGCTTGTTTTCATTAGATTGTAGTTATAAGTTAAACTCTAGTCTATATACTCCGATTTATTTATTTTGCAAGTGAATTTATTCTTTTATCTGTTTTATAGTCTAGTTTGTTACTATGACTTAGATGTCGTTTGTTACACTCTGGACATAAGTAGCTGTGTTTTGGTATCCTATTATTGCATCTATGTTTCTTTATGGTGTTCATAGCTGTATTGGCTAACTTCTCAGTGTTGAAACTCTTTTTACCTATAGGACATTCTATATCATTGTTCCATTCTTTCATTATTGTATTTCGTTAGTAAATTTATCTCTTAGGTAGTTTAATTCAGCTTCAACGTTTTGTCTTCTACCCACTAACACATCTTTACAAGGTATACTATCACCAGACGTTATTTTATCTGGGTTAGTGCATATAATATTAGCGTAATACTCTTGCATCTCTGTAGTCTCTATCCATGATGAACAGAAGCCATCTATCTCGTTAGTTATTACTATTGGATCATATCAATTACAGAGTTTATCTATCTTACTATCTACTGTAGTACATCAAGGGAGTGTTAGTAGTGCTACTATCATTGCTATTATCAAGATCCGTAGTGGTCGATTGTCTTTGTTTGGTATCATTTATTAGTTTGTTATATTGTAAATTTATATTAAATTTATTCCATACTACCTCAATTAAAGATTCATCAGCTTTACTTATATCTTTCATAGCATACTCTATAAGATTAACCACTGCTTGTAGTTCTTCTATAGAGAAGTCTATTGTTATAGGTTTATTCATTTATTGTATAGGTATAGGGGTTAAAATATTACAATCATACTATCGTGCATTCAACATCTATTTTCAACATATTCTCATTTAGTATTCACTCATAAAAACTTTACTCTACCTCTCAAAAATCTTATTTCTTTTGCGTTTGGCTTTATGTAATCATGAAATAATACTGTACTCGTTGATACTGGTAATAACATCACACAAGTTTTTCAGAGTTTGCTTTCTTGGATAGCTTTTTTCACAAAAGAAGATTTCAAATATCAAGTCTTTTTTTTGTCTGAATATGGTGGGTTTATAAAATTACTTTGTTTCCATTCTATCTCCAGTCAATTCCAAGACATATCGTGCTGAAATGGACACGGATCAAACTCAAAGTTGAACTTTTTATTTAATGGTTCATATATATATATATCGGCGTTTTCCGATCGTCTTTGTGTTCTATGTTTCTATTTTTCATAGTAATATATTTAGTCAAGTAAAATCTAGTCTTTAAATTTTCGCTTATATCATAGTATATATTTTTGTTTTCATCTACATACTGCTGATATACAAGTAGAACTACATCATAATTCTCTTTCTA
>Ga0316608_1000522_pt1 | contig 17788 bp, 15 predicted proteins | sample MIS2016152B_MG_FD_207673 | JGI IMG/M metagenome (GOLD analysis project Ga0316608, IMG submission 207673) | Microbial mat bacterial communities from Middle Island sinkhole, Lake Huron, Michigan, United States - MIS.2016.152B | ecosystem: Environmental > Aquatic > Freshwater > Lake > Sediment...
AAATTATTATTAAATATGCAACTTTTATGTTATATTTATTTTATTGAATTCCAGTTATTTAATATTTTTTATATAAAATCATATCTGACTGATTATCTATTAATTGACAATCTCAGAAATATTAGTGATTTATTAAAACATTTGCTGTTTTTTCAGGAAATGCTCTAAAAATAAATTGAGTTTCATGATATGGATTTTTTAGTTTTCCGTTCTCTTTTATTGGACCAAAAGCATGTCTCTGATTAGTTACAATTAAACATTTTTTTCGATTTTCATTTTTTTGAATTTCAGTGAATTTATTGATAATTACATCAGCCATCAAACTGTCTCTGATGAGTTCTTCCGGATTATAATAATATAAATAATCTTCAATTCCATCTATATCTGTAAAATACTCCTTTATTTTTAATGAATCTGATAATTTAGTGTTAAGTGTATTTAAATCACATATAAAATTAAAAAAACCTAAATTTTTAAAATGCATTAATTTGGAAACATTTTTCATCAAACTATCCCGATTATCATATTTTGTATTTAGCAACAAATCAATTTGTTTCTGCTTTGAAGTAGCTCCATATTCTGTAAAAATATTTCCAATATTATTTATAAATCGTTCATCATTTACTAAATCGGAAATAAAATCCCATTGAGTTGTTTCTCTGTGGTTTGTTTCACATAAAACAACAATATCATATTTTTCAAATAATTTGAATATGTAGTCTTTTGAACTTAGTTGCTGATTTTTTAGAAATTCAACATATGCTTTAGCATTAGCATCTAACGCATGAGATTTGAAGTTTACCGGATATTTGAATCCTAAAAATGAAATATCATGATTTTGATTTCTGTTATTTAGAAATTTAATTGCAAAAAATGAAGCTAAAAAAAACAAGAATAAAAAAATATAACTGAAAATAATTTTATTTTTACTTTCGGATATTTTCTCAACTTTTGTTTTCGATAAAGAATCCCACCAGGTTTTATTAGTAAACAACCATTTAATTAATGATATTGTAAAAAAAAGAATACTAACAATTAAAATACTGACATTAAAATCAATATATAAACTAATATTCGTTTGACTTTCTGCAACTAATAAATTTAACAAATAAGCCGGAACAATTATTATCAAAAATTTAAAAAATAGTTCGCGTTTCAATAATGTAGAAAATGCAGGTTTACTGTCTTCAATAGTGAAAAGTTTAATTTGCAATAAATATTTACCGAATGAATAACACTTAAAATAATATGAAATCAGAAAATAGAAAAATGAAGTTATCAGGAAAATTTGCATTGTTCCAACATATTGATTAAGAGGAATGAAATTAGTAATTATAATTGCGATAGTTATAATTATACTTAAATCAATAGTTGAAGCAGAGAATCTTAAAAATAGATTTTTTTGTTTCATACTTTCTTAATGGAAAAAACTTTAGTATTTTTTGTTTTTGGGAGTGAAGATAAAATTTATTTTTAAAAAAATACAAATTTGAGACTTTGCTTCAAAAAATACTTTTATAGGTGGACACGATAATAAAAAAAGTTATAACTGATAATGTTCAAAATCGGACTAAAAGTGTTCGTTTTCGTACTTTTTAATTTAATATTACATTTGTATAATATTGAAATAAAGTTTTTTAAAAATAGGAATGATTTATGTTTCAGTAATTAGTTTAATTAACTTCAGGCATTTTTAAAAATTAAAAGCTAACATTATTATTAATAACTATTTATGTCATTATAATTCGTTCAAATAATCAGAAGAAATAAAAAATAATACTTATTTTGCAGAAACTTTTTTTTTAGAACTTTTATTTATAATTACTAACATAAAACAAATCAGACAAATGAAAAAAAACTTAATAATTATTTATTTAATTGCTATTTTTATTTTTTCTCAAATAGCCTTTGTTTTTTCACAACAATTAGAATCAACAAGTTGGAATCAATTTCGCGGTTCTAACAGAAATGGAATTTCAAGTGAAACAGGACTTTTGGAAAAATGGCCAGAAAGTGGTCCCGAATTAGTCTGGAAAAAAGAAATTGGTGAGGCGTTTTCCGAAATAATTATTTCCGAAAATATAGTTTACACAATGTTAAGCGAAAGAATCGACAGCACAACAGGTTCAGAATTTGTGGTTTCGTATGATGCTTTAACAGGAAAAGAACTTTGGAAAACCGAAGTCGATTCAATATTTATTGACATTGATGGTTGGGGAAACGGTCCTCGCTCGACTCCTACAATTGACGAAAACTATATTTATAGTTTAAGTGCTTATGGAAAACTCACTGCCATTTCTAAAAAAGACGGAAAAATTATCTGGAAAAAAGATTTTGTAACTGAATTCGGAGCAACCGTTCCACGTTGGGGATTTTCTACTTCGCCAATGTTAATGAGTGATATTCTGGTAGTTGAAGTTGGTGGAACCGAATCAAGAGCTTTTATGGCATTCGACAAAAAAACAGGAAATGTAAGCTGGTCAAAAGAAAATTTAAATGCCACATATAGTTCTCCTATAAAAATTACAATTGACGGAACCGAGCAGATTTTATTTGCAAACCGAGGAGTTTTATATTCCTTTAATTCAAAAGGCGATACTCTTTGGACTTACAAAACACCGCTTGGTAGCTCAACTGCTCTTCCGCTTTTCATTGAACCAAATAAAATTTTCTTTTCGGCTTTAGGAGAAGTAGGTTACACAATAATACAAGTACAAAACAACAAACCTTCAGAATTGTTTCAGGGTTCGAATATGAAAAATGATTTTGGTTCATCTTGTTATTTAGACGGTTACATCTACGGATTCAATGTTGCCGCTTTGCAGTGTATTTCGGCAGAAACAGGCGAAACCAAATGGACAAAAAGAGGTTTCGGGAAAGGAACACTTATAATAGTAGATAAAAAATTACTAATTCTTTCAGACCAGGGAAAACTTATTCTTGCAGAAGCAAATCCCGAAGCATATACTGAAAAAGGAGCATTTCAGGCAATTACAGGAAAAAGTTGGACTGCACCTTCATATTCCAACGGAAAAGTTTATGTACGAAATTTAACCGAAATAGCTTGTTATAAAGTAAAATAGAAATAACGGCAAAAAGAATTTTAAATTTTTCAGAAATTAATATAATTAACTATTTAATAATTATTTAGCATGAAGAATATTTTATTGATACTTACAATATTTTTATATGTTCCCACAATATTATCGGCACAAACCGCCGAAGAAATTATCGAAAAACATATAAAAGCACACGGAGGATCCGCTAAATGGAAAGCCGTTAAAACAATGGAAATAACAGGACAATTTACCGCATACAGCGAAAAGAAGGATTTTAAAGTACTAAAAGCCCAAAACAGTTTGTACTACGGTGAATTGTACTATGGAAAAAACAGAGTTATAGAAGTTTGGGATGGAAAAGCTGGATGGACAATTGACCAATGGTATGATATTGATTTTCCGCGAAGAACCAACAAAGATGAAAACAATGTTCTGGAACAGAGAGCCGAATTATGCACTCCTTTTTTCGATTATAAAGAAAAAGGACACAAAGTGGAATTTGTGGAAAAAACTGAATTGGACGGAATTGAAGTTTATGTTCTTAAACTGACACGAGCAAGCGGTTACGAAGAAACCTGGTACTTAAATGCAAAAACATATCTAGAATATAAACGCGAATCTATGTGGCAAGACTGGACATGGGCAAATCCGTCAGAAACTTTTTTCGACGATTTCAGAACTGTTGAAGGACTTGTTATACCTTTTTTCGTTGAAATAGTTTATGAACCCCGAATTCTAGATATGAACATAGAGGAAGTGAAAATAAATACCGAAATTGAAATGACATGTTTTGAATTTCCACGCAGCGAAAAAATGCAAAAACTTGAATTTCTTGAAGGAGAATGGGATGTTGATGTTGCAATCTGGTCTATGAGAAGTAATATTTGGTATCCAATTGACAGCACAACTTCAACTATAAATTTTGATGAAACAAATATTTTAGAAGAAAAAATCAGTTACCCCCAATTTTTTCCTGATTTGTACACCATCTTTCCAATCTCAAAAACAATAAATTATACTTACAATAAAACTATGGAAAAATACCGTATTTCAATTTTCTCCGATTATTCTTCTTCTTTAAATATTTATGAAGGAGAATTTATTGATAATAATTTTGTTGCAGATAATACAAAAATAAGTTTCAGTGAAGAAATCGAGGAAAATAAAACTTACACACAATTATCCTTCAACAATATCGGAAAAGACGGTTTTGTTTTAGAAATAAGTAACTCAACAGATAAAGGCACAACTTGGATTCCGAAAGATAAATTTACATATAAAAGACATATAGAATAAGAAATAAAAAATAAAATCAAAGAAAAACAATAGTAATTTATTGATTTACTATTGTTTTTCAATAGTTTTAGAGTTATAATTTTAATTTAAAATAATTTAAAATAATCAAAAGTTGAGTTTTTTATTTCATATCCACATTGCTTTTATTCTTAATGTATTGTAATCCAAACCTTAAAAAAAAATTTTAATAAAACTTCCGTTTATTTTTTGACTTATTAAAATAATAACTTAAATTTACATACCAAACGGTCGGTTTATGAACGAAACTAAATTACATATTCTAACCACTTCTTTTAAACTTTTTCTATGTAAAAATTTTAAAGAAGTTACAATGCAGGAAATTGTTACAAACACTGGACTTTCAAAAGGTGCATTTTATCATTACTTTAAAAGTAAAGAACAATTATTTAGTGAAGTTATTGAAATGTTCTTTTTAACAATTCCATTGTCACAGCAAAAAAAAATTGACAGTAGCTCATTATTTTCATTTTATCACGATTATTTAGAAAATGCATCACAAACTTATGCTCAACTCGGTGAAATTGTTAAAGAAGCTAATGTGAATATTATCAGTGTATTTTCACTTTCTTTAGACGCAATGAAAAGGCTTCCTAATTATAAGGAAAAATACATAATGGGAAATAAATTCGTCTTAGGAATGTGGATAAATGTTATTAAATCAGCGAGAGAGAATGGTGAAATATCAACCTCAATGACTGATGTACAAATTGCTTATTTTTTCAAATTTACTATGGAAGGAATGGGAATGAAATCTGAACAGGACGGAATATCATCAGCTCAGAATGATAAAGAACTAATAGAATTATGGGATAATTTTTACGAACAAATAAAAACTAAAATTTAAATAGCTATGAAAACTTTAATAAAAATTTGTATGTTATTAACTGTATTTTTTATTCACACATCATTGTTTTCACAAACAATCAGAATAAAAAACGGATTAGTTAAAGGAACTTTGGAAAACGGAGTTTATGTTTTTAAAGGTATTCCTTTTGCATTGCCTCCGATTGATTCTTTGCGATGGCGTTCGCCTCAACCAGTAAAAAATTGGACAGGTGTACTAAAAGCTGATAAATTTGCACCGGCATGTCCTCAGGCAAACATTGCTGCTTTCGGTTTTTTGGATTACGGAATGTCTGAAGACTGTTTATATCTAAATATCTGGAAACCCGATACAATTGCTGAGAATTTACCCGTAATAGTATGGCTTCATGGTGGAGGTTTTACTTTAGGCTCAACATCGCAAGCACTTACAGCAGGCGAAGAACTGGCAAAAAATGGGGTTATTGTTGTGAGTGTAGCGTATCGCCTTGGAATACTTGGTTTTTTATGTCTCCCCGAATTATCTGAAGAATCTGAAAATAATGTTTCGGGTAACTATGGACTACTTGATCAAATTTGTGCATTGAAATGGGTTCAGGAAAATATTTCTGCTTTTGGAGGAGATTCTACAAACATTACATTACTTGGAGAATCTGCAGGTTCGCAATCAATTAATATTTTAGCTGCATCTCCATTGGCAAAAGGACTTTTCCATAAAGCAATAGCAATGAGTGGAGGTACATTTTTACCTGCTTCTGAAACGAAAGACCGCGATTGTTTGTTGTTACTAAAAAGTGCTGAAAATTATGGTGTTGAGTTTATGAAAAGACAAGGTGCAAATAATCTTGATGAATTGCGTAAAGTTGATTATAAAAATTTTATTTCAGACCCCGATGTTTCATCTGGTGTTTTGCCTCCTGTTATTGATGGTTATGTAATACCTGCTGATATTTATTCAATTTATGAAAAAGCTGAATATAATGATATTCCTATGATAATTGGAAATACGTCAGGCGAAGGAACTATATTTATTCTAAAAGATAAACCTCGTAAATATGAAGAAGCTACTCGTCAGTTTTATGGTTCATTTGCCGATACTTTATTAAAAATTTATCCGAAAGGGAATAAAAAAGAAACTTTAAAATCAATGGCTAATTCATTTCGTGATATGTATTTCGGCTGGTTTACTTATACTTGGGCACAATTGCAATGCAAAACAGGAAAATCCCCTGTTTATGTCTATTATTTTAATCAGTTACAACCAAAATCAATGATTACAAGTTTTGCAAAATCACAAGAGCCGTATCATGGTTCGGATTGTGCTTATGTTTTCGGACATTTGGAACAGAATCCCAAAATTGAATATTCGGAAGAGGATAAAAAATTATCTAAAATTATGATGGCGTACATTGTCAATTTTGCAAAAAACAGTAATCCAAATAGTGTGGGACTTCCCGAATGGTCGCCTTATACCTTGGAAAATCAAAATACATTGTATTTAAATTCTGAAATTCAATCGGGAATAATTCCAAATATTGAGAAATATAAAGTCATTGACGAATATTATTCATTTAAAAGGAATAAAGACTGAGTTATAACTATTGTCTTGTCAACCATTAATTGATGTAAATATCGAGGTTAACATAAAGCATGCAATAATTTTTCTCATTGTTATTAAAGAGTAATTGCCTGTTTATATCGTTGTTGTGAAACTTTGGTGCAAAAAGTAACAAAATCAAAACATTAATTTAACGTGCAGATATTCTAATAATTACGTTTAATTTTTTTGGGCAGTTTGACATACGAATCTAAAACTATTAAATTTATATCGTTAAGAAATAGTTATCCTCAAAATAGTTGAGCAATCCGAATGCTAATTCACGATAAAAAAAAAGAAAAACATAGATAAATATTAATTTAAGTTTTTTTCATTTCATTTTAATTTTTAAAAAAATTATATTTGCATGATAATAAGAAAATATATTTAGTAAAATTATTTAATTCAAATATTGATATGAAAAAAATATTTTTAATACTGTTAAGTTTTGCATGTTTAGTTCAAACTTATTCTCAAATATCTCAATGGCGTGGTGAAAACAGAGACGGAATTTATAACGAAACCGGTCTTTTAAAACAATGGCCCGAAGATGGTCCAAAATTACTTTGGCATTATGATGAACTTGGAGCAGGACACTCATCAGCTTCTGTTACTGACGATTGTATTTATGTATCAGGAACAACATCAGACCAAAACGGTTTTGTACTGGCACTTGACCAAAATGGAAATAAACTTTGGCAAACTGAAATTGGTCAGGAATGGTTTGTTGACTGGGAAGGTGTTCGTTCTTCACCTCTAGTTTATAACGATAAAGTTTACATGCTCAGTTCTTTCGGCAAATTATTTTGTTTGAATGCCGAAACAGGTGAAATTATTTGGAATGTTGATTTATTTACAACTTATGAAGCCGAAAATATCAAATGGGGTTTGACAGAAAATTTATTAATTGACGACGGAAAATTATTTGTTACCTTGGGCGGAAAAGACGAAAATGTTATTGCTTTAAACAAAGATGATGGAAAATTGATTTGGAAAAGCAAGGGAAATGGAGAATTAAGTGCTTATTGTTCACCAATGATAATCAAAATTTCTGATATTAAAATTCTTGTTACCCAAACGCAAAGTTCAATTCTTGGAATTGATGCTTCAGATGGAACACTTTTATGGAAACATGACTATACAAATAAATGGTCTGTTATGGCAAATACGCCTGTTTACAAAGATGGTTTTTTATATTGTTTCAGCGGTTACGGAAAAGGTGGAGTTATGCTGAAATTATCCGATGATGGAAAATCAATTACCGAACAATGGGTAGATGATAATTTAGACAACCAAATGGGCGGAGTTGTTGTTCTGAATAATAGAATTTACGGAGCAGGTCAAAATAATGCAAAATGGTTTTGCTTAGATTGGATTACCGGAAAAGTATTGTATTCTGATAACTTTATCAAAGTAGGAACAATCATTTCTGCAGAAGGTTTGCTGTATTGTTACGGACAAGACGGAAAAATTGCACTTGTTGAACCAAAAGACGATTCTTTTAATGTAATCAGTACTTTTGATGTTCCTTACGGTGAAAAATATCACTGGGCACACCTTGTAATTCACGATAAAAAATTATATGTCCGTCACGGAACTTCGCTGATGGTTTATGATATTTCTAATGAATAAAATGCAGAACTTGTTTCTATCAACAATAGAAAGATAAAACAATAACTATGAGAATAACAGAATTAAAATTAAAGAAATTTAAAGGATTTTTCGACTTAGATTTACATTTAGGTTCTCAAAATCTTTTCGTTATAATTGGAGAGAATGGAGCTGGGAAATCTTCAATTTTAGAAGCATTAAACAAATTATTGTCTGAGTTAGATTATAATTTAAATGGAAATAAAAGGCATATTTTGCTAAATGAAGATATACAAATTGATGCAAATGAAACAGAATGTTTTATTTCGTTATTAATGAAACAAAATTCTGAACTTAAATGGAGTTATAGTAAATCTAAAGAAGTTAATACTAAACATACTATAAAATATTATGCTGATGATAATAAAATTGATATAAAGAATGGTATTAACAAAGAAAAATTTATTCAACAGTTAGAAAAGAATTTTGGGAAAATTGACATAACCAGAAGAATACCAACTTATTTATATTTTAAATCGGACTATATTCCAAATGCAGATGATTTTATTCAATGGTATAAAGATTTGGTTTTATTTGAAAGTTATTTAGAAAGCAGTAATTCAAAATTTGAATTTTCGTTGAAAGAAGCAATAGAGTTAGCTATAAAAAAATTTACCGGAATTTCAATTACTGCTAGAATTGCTGATGATTTTAAAACAATAAAACCTGTATTTCGGCATAAGGGTCGTGATCTTGATTTTTCTCATTTATCCGATGGCGAAAAAAGAATAATAGATATTGTTGGAAAAATTGTAAGTAATTTTGTAATATCTTTTCAATCAAATAAAAAAAAATTACTTGAATTTAGTGGAATTGTATTAATAGACGAAATTGAAAAACATTTACATCCTCTTTGGCAACGAAATATATTACCTGAATTAGTTAAAACATTTCCAAATGTACAATTTATTATTACATCTCATTCACCTCAAGTAATATCAAATATATCAAGAGAAAATGTTATAATAATTAATAATTTTGAAATCCAAAAAGATATACCTCATACTTTAGGAAGAGATACAAATTCAATATTGTATGATATTTTTAAATTATCTAAACGACCCGAAATTTATCAGAAAAAAATTAATAATATTTATGAATTATTAGATAATGAAGATATTAATAATGCAAAAACGGAATTAAACAATTTGATATTTGATTTAGGAGAAAATGATATTGAAATTAAAAGAATTCAGACTCAAATTGACTTAATGGAATAGTATTATGAAGTATATTGAAAAGTCCAATAAAAATGAACCTGATTCTTTAAAAATATACAGGGAAACCACACCAAATAAATCATATAGTGGATATGGTAGTCCAAATGAACTAAAAAGAGCTTTATTAAAAGAACAAGGAGGAATTTGTGCTTACTGCATGAGTAGAATAAATCTTAAAATTAATGTCAACAATAAACCACAAATTGAAGTTGAACATATTAAATCTCAAAAAAATTATCCGGAAAAGTCTCTTGATTATGAAAATTTGGTTGGAGTATGTAATGGAAATTTAGGTGGAATTGAACATTGCGATAAAAGTAAGAAATATAATGAATTAAAGAAGATTTTTCCTACTGAAAAGAAATGTGAAAATTTGATAACTTAGAGCAAATCAGGGTTAATAATATCCAAAACAAAAAATCAAGAAATTGAGGATGACATTAACAATGTATTAAATTTAAATAATCAGAATCTGATAGATAATCGTTTGCAAACAATAGATTTGATTATTGCTAAAATTTCAAAGAAACATCCGACTAAAACTTGGACAAAAAAACTAATTCAATCACAATTTGATATTTATAAGGAAAAAAACAAATCAGGAAACTACTTTGAATTTTGTAAATTTATAGAATGGTATTTCAATGAATTAAAAAAAAGACCAAAATATAAATAATATGCCAAAACATATAAGTCTCTATATAACAATAATTTATGGTAACTTTGAAAAGAAATATAAAAATTAACTTCGGTGGCGGTTTGAAACATTTGAATTTCATACTCTTGCACTGTGGCTCGTTTTTTTTCGTTCAACTTTCAATTAAAAAAACATTTTAGAAAATGAAAAATACCGAAAAATACATAATTCTGACTGCAATCGTAATCGGAGTGGCATTATTACTTTTTTGGTTTTTTTTCAATCCTTCAAAAGACTTAACTATAAGTGTTCCCGGAATGGATAATCGTGCTGATAGCACATCTGAAATTGATGAAAATGTTATTATTGGTGAAAATTTCGTTCAGCTTTCGCAATTTTCTTCTGAATTAACAGGCAAATGGACAAGATTTAGAGGTGCTGATTTTGACAATGTTGTAAAATCTGATGTAAAATTAATTTCTAAATTCGGAGATGAAGGAGCAAAAATTCTTTGGACTGTTGATTTAGGCGAAGGTCATGCTGCTCCCGTAATTTACAACGGAAAAGTATATATTCTTGATTATGACGAAAAAGAAAAAGCCGATGTTTTACGGTGTTTTGCACTTGAAAGCGGTACAGAATTATGGCAACGAAGTTATAATGTGCATATTAAACGAAATCACGGAATGTCGCGAACTGTTCCTGCAATTTCCGACAGCTTTATTGTTACTTTGGGTCCAAAAGGTCATGTAATGTGTTCAGACCCTAACACCGGAAACTTCCTTTGGGGAATAGACCTTGTGAAAGAATATCAAACCGAACTGCCGTTTTGGTACACAGGACAATGCCCTTTACTCGACAATGATACTGCAGTTTTTGCTCCCGCCGGAACTTCATTATTAATTGGTGTTGATTGTGCTACAGGACAAGTTGTTTGGGAAACACCAAATCCCGATAAATGGAAAATGTCGCATTCCTCAATTATGCCTATGGAATTTAAAGGAAAAAAAATGTACGTTTATGCAGCCGTCGGCGGAATTTGCGGAATCTCTGCCGAAGGCAACGATAAAGGACAAATATTGTGGAAATCATCAGAATACGCTCCATCGGTAGTTGCTCCGTCTCCGGTAGTTTTTGATGATGGAAAAATTTTTCTTACAGCAGGTTACGGTGCAGGTTCTGTACTTTATCAGTTGGCGAAAAGCGGTGAAAACTACTCGATTACCGTTTTACAAATGTTTAAACCAAAAGACGGAGTGGCTTCCGAGCAACAAACACCGGTTGTTTATAACGGATACATGTACTGTATTTTACCGAAAGATGCCGGTTCACTCAGAAATGAATTAGTTTGTTGTAAACCCGATGATTGTACAAATTTTTTGTGGTCGAGCGGAAAAGAAGCCCGCTTTGGACTTGGTCCGTACATTGTTGCCGATGATAAATTTTTTATTCTCGACGACGACGGAACTCTCACAATTGCAAAAGTTTCAAGTTCAGAATTCATCTTTTTAGACAAAACTAAAGTTATTGAAGGACAAGATGCCTGGGGACCTTTTGCAATTGCTGACGGAAAACTTTTAATGCGGGATTCAAAAAAAATGGTTTGTGTTGATATTGAAGTAAAATAAAAATATTTAAATTGAAGAATAAAAATAATTTCAAGTTTAAGATTCTGATCTTTATAATTTTTGGCATAATTATTTGTTTATGTGCTATTTTAAAACCTAATGCATACCAAAATAAAGAATTGACAATAATGATAAAAGACAATTACATTGAAAATAAGAAGCATTACGAGGTAATTGCAAAGCTTTTTATTGACTGTAATACTCCGTGTGATTTTGGACTTACAACATATAGATTAGAAGGTCCTGCATCAATTGATGTTGATAGTTGTGAAAATTATAGGGATACAATTTATCAAATTATTCATCAATATAATTACGATTTGAAAAGCATTAATGTTTTAATTCGAGGAACTCTTGGTTTCTTTTCGGTTAATAAATGTGAATATTATACATACTTTTGGTATCCAAAAATTCGTAATCTTGAGTTAGAATACCCTATTATTCTATTTACCGAGGATATTGACAGATATATTAATGAAAATAAATTAAGATACATTGATGATTTAAATTTTGTTGATGATAATGAGGATTTTGTTTTCAAACTTGATGAAAATTGGTACATGGTTCTTAAAGATGAAAAGTAAAATCGAATTTTAAAATAAAAAGGTTTAAATCATTCCGGATCAATCAATAAATCGCAAATGGATGTAAGCTCCAGAAAAATATTCGATAAATTTGAAAAAAACGTAAAAAAATAAAGCCCTACAAGAAGATAAAGAAGAGTTGAATGAGTCGAAAAAATTGGAAGATAAAATTAAAAATATCAAAACATGAAAAAATCAAAATTTATAATCTTAATCGCAGTAATTGTCATTATATCAATTATATCTTTTATGGTTTATGATTTTTTTGGAAATAAAAGCACCGAGCAAACAAATGTTTATGAATACAATATCGAAGACTTGAAGCAAATTGATTCGTCTTTGGTAAAATATTCTGAAATTCAACAAATAAAACCAAATATTGAAGGAATAAAAGCATTAGCAATTGATAAAAATGATAATTTATACATTTCAGGAAGTAATAAAATTTTGATTTACAATAAAGATGCAAATCTGTTAAAAGAATTTACACACGGGAAAGAAGTTTTAAGCATGACCATAAGTCCTGACAGTGAAATATATCTTGGAGCAAGAGACCATATTGAAATTTGGAATAAAGAAGGAAATTTGATTAATTCATGGAAAGTATTGAACGAAAAAGTATTAATTACAAGTATTGTTGTTACGGATTCGTCTGTTTTTGTGGCAGATGCAGGTAATAAAATTGTTTATCATTACAACTTAAAAGGTGAATTTTTAAATGAAATCGGACGAAAAGATTCTATTGCAGAAATACCCGGTTTTATTATTCCAAGTCCTTATTTCGATTTGGCTATCAACAGTAACGAAGAGTTATGGGTAGCAAATCCGGGACGACATTCTTTCGAATCGTACACACCCGAAGGTCGTTTAATTTCCTCATGGGAAAGAACTTCAATGGAAATTGACGGTTTTAGCGGTTGTTGTAACCCTTCACATTTTGCTTTTTTATCTGATGGCTCGTATGTTACAAGCGAAAAAGGAATTGTCAGAATAAAAATTCACAATCAAGCCGGTGATTTTAAATGCGTTGTCGCAACTCCAAACCAATTCGACGATGACACAAAAGGTTTAGATTTGGCTGTGGACAGCAAAGACAGAATTTTTGTTCTCGACCCGAAAAAAGTTTTAATTAGAATTTTTGGTCGAAAGTGAAATGAGAAAAGTGAAAAATAAAAAAGGGAGAATAAAAGTAAAGATAAAAACTTAGTTTACAAAACTCAGTGTTTCTCTGTGAAAAACTCCGAGAAACTCTGTGTTTAAAAAAAAATGATTCATGATTAACAGAAAAGAATTTATAATAAAAATATTAAGAGGAATTGCTTTAATTTCTATTACTTTAGTTTCAGGATTATTAATTTTCAGAGAAAAATCCGAAGAAGAATGTAATTTCGATTTTGCATGCAAAAATTGCAGTAAGTTAAACGATTGCTCACTAAATCAGGCAATTAATTACAAAAAGAAACCGGAATAAATTTATTATTTAATTCTATAAAAAAAAATTGTATGAAAATTCACTTTTCAACTTTCACTTTTAAAATATGAAAATTCACTTTTCACCTTTCATTTTTCACTTTTAAAAAAGTATTATGAATGAAAAAAAAATAACACGCAAAGAATTTATCAACGGAACAATACGATTATCACTTGGAATTGTAGTTGGCGGTTTGGCAGGAAAACTGTTTTTAAATTCTGTTTCGGAAGATATGGTTTGGCAATTAGACCCTAACAAATGTATCCATTGCGGACTGTGTGTAACAAGTTGTGTTTTACCAATATCAGCCGTAAAATGTGTTCATGTTTACGATATGTGCGGCTATTGCGATTTGTGCGGCGGATATTTCAGAGCCGAAACAAAAGATTTGACAACAGCTGCCGAAAATCAACTTTGTCCGACCGGAGCAATAAAACGAACTTTCATCGAAGAACCGTTTTTCGAATATACAATTGACGAAAATTTGTGCATCGGTTGTGCTAAGTGCGTTGTAGGTTGTCATGCTTTTGGCAACGGTTCACTTCAATTGCAAGTAGTTCACAGTATTTGTGAAAATTGTAATCAGTGTGCAATTGCAAGAATTTGTCCTGCTGATGCTTTTTCGCAAGTTCCGGCAAGTAAACCGTCAATATTTAACGGTTTTGTAAAAGTTTAGTTTACTGATTTTTATAAATTATGAAAATATCTCAGATTAAAACATTTTTCCGAAAAATATTTTTTATTTTTCTCACTATAATATCCTTAAACAGCTCAATTGTAAATGCTCAACGTTTTCCGAAACCTGAGTTTGAGACCGATTATACTCAACCGGTTATGCAAGTTCAGCAACCTCGTTCCGATTTTATGGAATATTTCGATGTTTTTGTCTTATTTGTTGCATTATCGGTTGTTTCGTGGTTAGTAATAAAAAAACGCAGTCGGAAAGGAGTTTTTTGGGTATCGGTATTTTCAATAATCTATTTCGGATTTTTAAGAGAAGGATGTGTCTGCTCTGTCGGCTCAATTCAAAATATCGCACTTGCTTTATTTAATCCGGCATATCAAATTCCGCTTACGGTAATTGCTTTTTTTGCATTACCGTTAATTTTTGCACTTTTATTTGGTCGCGTATTTTGTGCAGGTGTTTGTCCCTTAGGTGCAATTCAGGATTTTTTTGTCTTGCGACCAATTCAAATAAAACCATGGCTCAATAAACTATTGGGCTTAATACCATATATTTACTTTGGTTTGGCTGTATTATACGCAGTTACGCAAACCGATTTTATAATTTGCAGATACGACCCTTTTGTCGGGATTTTTCGTTTCAGTGCAAAGATTTCTATGTTTGTGCTAGCTGCTATTTTCCTGTTAACAAGCATTTTCGTTGCCCGACCATATTGCCGTTTTTTCTGTCCTTACGGGATATTGTTGAATTTATTCAGCAGAGTTTCAAAATATCATTTAACCATAACTCCTTCAAAATGTATTCAATGCCGCTTATGCGAAAATTCATGTCCTTTTGGAGCTATTGATAAACCCGATGAAATAAAACTACCCGAAACCCGACAACAAACTGTCAGAAGATTTGTTGTTTTTGCAGCAATAATTCCTGCATTGGTTTTTGTCGGCGGTTGGACAGGCTCACAATTTCATGAAAATCTGGCAAAAGTGAACCCAAAAATTCAACTTGCACAGGAAATTTATGAAATGGAAAAAATCAACCAAACAGATTCTTTATACGTTGAATCAATAGAAGTTGAAGCTTTTAAAACTTCGGGAAAATCGGTTGACGAATTATATGCCGAAGCCGATAAAATTCTGAAACAATTTTACATTGGCGGCTGGATTTTAGGTGGTTTCCTCGGATTAGTATTCGGTCTTACACTTGCAAGTTTATCAATTTACAGATATAGAAAAGATTACGAACCAAACAAAGGAACTTGCCTTAGTTGTGCAAGATGTATGGATTATTGTCCTGTTAAAGAAAAAGAAGAATAAAATTAGTTTGATAAAAACTTTGTTTAAATTTTTTTTTACAAGTTTAGTATATTATTTTTTTATAGCAATTTGAAATATAAGATACAAAATGAAATAAACGATTTAATTTTGTATTTTTGCTTTTTAAATTTAAAAATTGGAAAAATTGAGCAAGACAACAAAAAATATAATAAAATTATCAAAGGACAATGATTATATTTCATGGTTCAAAGAGATTAAAGCAAAAGTATTTCGATTACAGATAAAAGCGTCAATAGCCGTAAATCTTGAATTATTATCTTTTTATTGGGATTTAGGACGAGATATAATTGAAAAACAAACAAATAAAAATTGGGGAGACGCCGTAATTGAACAATTATCAAAAGATTTACCTAAAGCATTTCCTGAGATAAAAGGATTTTCGCGAAGAAATTTGTTTTATATTAAAAGCTGGTATTTGTTTTACAACGAGCAATTTACAAAAGTGCAACAACTTGTTGCACAAATTTCGTTACCTGCAAATATTGATACACTTGAAAAAATCCAACAACTTGTCGGACAAATTCCTTGGGGACACAATATATTGATAATAACCAAAATAAAAAATATTGATGAAGCAATCTTTTATGCCAATGAAACATTGATAAATGGTTGGTCAAGAGCTATTTTACGAATGCAAATTGAAACAGATTTATATTCACGGCAAGGTAAAGCCACAACAAATTTTATAGCTACATTGCCAAAACATCAATCTGATTTAGCAAATCAAACATTAAAAGACCCATATATTTTCGATATTTTGACGTTAAAAAAGGAAGCCGACGAACGAAGTATTGAAAATCAATTGACAAAGCATATAACAAAATTTCTATTGGAATTAGGTGCAGGATTTGCATTTGTCGGTAGACAATATAAAGTTCAATTATCAGAAAAAGAAAGATTTATAGACTTATTATTCTATCATTTAAAACTTCGATGTTATGTTGTAATAGAATTGAAAGCAGATGAATTTGAAGCCGAACATGCAGGAAAATTAGCTTTATATATTTCAGCAATTGACAATACTTTAAGAACAGAAAATGATAATCCAACAATTGGTTTAATTTTATGCAAAAAACGAGATAAAATTGAAGCAGAATACTTGTTAAACGTTTTTAAACAACCAATTGGAATAGCTGAATATGAATTTAGTAAAGCATTGCCAAATAAACTGAAATCAGAATTACCAAGCATTGAAGATATTGAAAATGAATTAAGTATTGATGAAAATGATTAAAATATTAATATTCTGAGGAGTAATTTTTATTGTAGTTCTGTTTAATTTTGATACTGCAAGTTTATCAATTTACAGATATAGAAAAGATTACGAACCAAATAACGGAACTTGTCTTAGTTGTGCAAGATGTATTGATTATTGTCCTGTTAAAGAAAGAGTGGACTAAATAATTTCAAAGAAAAGGTAATGGTATTATTTAAATTGATGGAAATTATTAAAAAAATGAATTTTAAAACTAACGTATTATTATTAATTATTTTTGTTTGTTTAATGATTTCATGTAAAAAATCGAGTGAATATAATTATACAGGCAAAAGTTTAGGGATTAGTGACACTCTTTATTATCCTAATGACATTATTCATAAAAAAAATCAAAATATTTATAATTGTGTCCAAATTTCGCCTGTGAAAACTTTTGGATTATTTGTAAATCTTGAAATTCCATTGGATATATATGTCGAAGGAATTAGTGATAGTTTACTTGAAGTTACAACTGATAATGGAATTATCTCCAAAAAAGGAAATCTATTTTATATAAAAACAGAAAAAG
>Ga0316608_1000524_pt1 | contig 17759 bp, 7 predicted proteins | sample MIS2016152B_MG_FD_207673 | JGI IMG/M metagenome (GOLD analysis project Ga0316608, IMG submission 207673) | Microbial mat bacterial communities from Middle Island sinkhole, Lake Huron, Michigan, United States - MIS.2016.152B | ecosystem: Environmental > Aquatic > Freshwater > Lake > Sediment...
AGTAAGAGGAAGTTTAACAGAATCGACGCCATTTATTGCAAAGAAGGCAATATCGTTGTCACTGCTTACATTAGCCATTACGGTGATCACATATTTTCCTTTGGGCAAGCCTTTTATGCTTTGAGTAGTGATGCTTTGATAAGCACCCCCGCTCCAAAGAGTCAATGCCTGCGAGGCGTCCACGCCCTGACCCGAACGGTAAATGGCACCGTTTGTGGTAATGCTCGACCAGTTCGAAAAATCTGTAGTGAAATCGGGATTTTTAATCTTTACCATTGTATCGCCTGCTTCCAGTGCAGCGTTAAAGGCAACTATGTCCTTTTGAAGTTTTTTAATCGCATTGTCGATATCAGTTGCAGTTGATGCAGTATTAGTTAGGACTCCTATGGCAGTTTCGATGTTGGCATTTAAAGCTGCTTTAGCCTCGTCGAACTCAACTGTTTTGGCAACCAGGGCCTGTGCTATCTGAATTTCATTACATAATACGGTATCTTTGCCTATCAGGCTGATGCTTCCATTATAGAGTGCAGCATTGCCCTGCTCGTTGGCAAGGGCATTTTTACCACTGGTAATACCAACCTGTACACCTGTTTTAAGACGGGCATCGGCAGTACCTGGTATATTGCTAACATAACCAGTACCGGCAATAATGGAGTTCACCAGGTCTTTAGCTGAAGCAAGATCACTTTTATAAGCGGATACAGTTTGATAGTTTACATTGGCAGCATTCAGTGCGGCCTCAGCTCTAGCAATTAAAGCGTTGAACGATGTTTTTACTTCGGCACTGGCGGTGCTTGCATCAATAAAAGTTTTGGCATCGGTAACGGAGGCATTTAGTTCCACCAAGGTGTTGAAGTTTTTAAGGACAGAGTCGATTCTTGCCTGGGCTTTGACAAATTCACCGTCGGCACCAAACACTCTTACAGCAGCAGCTTTTTCCAGTTCGGTCAAAAGGTTCAGACGTGCATTTGCGTTAATGTTGGCATTGTTGGTATAAACTGTCCGGCCTCGTACAATTGTTTCGTGAAACAACTGTACCGGATCAAATTCCACAAATTTATATGCTTTGAAAGCACCATTTTCACTTGTGATATCAGCCGATTTTACTTTAAAGTTAGCGGCTTTTTTGGCCGCATCGAACATGAATGCATCGGCTCCCGGGGTATAATCGATGCCGTTATTTCCTTTAGGTTTTTCGAAAGTTTCGAAACGCTGCCATCCGTCAAAACCATGTTTAAAGGTGTACCAGAATTCGGGGTCACGGGTCTCGTTCCCTTCCTTGCCTCCTACCTGTTCTTCGAAATAGGCATTCCAGCTCCACGACATTAAATAACTTTTTTCTTTGAGAGAAGTATTATTCACGATATAATAACCCGGATGGTTCGCTGCAGGGTAAAACCTGAAGAGTTGGGAACTTACACCACTAAAGAAATCAGAAAATGTGACGTTCTCGTTCCAGGCTGCTGATGATCTTAAATCGACAATTTTGTCGTTTTTCACTCCGTCGTAAATAAGTATGTAATATTTTGTACCATCGGTTTTGGGTACAAAGTTTGCCTGGCCCCACAAACATGTAGGGGCAATCAGGACAGCTAATAGTATGTTGAATATTTTTTTCATGATCTAAAGTTTTTCAGGTTTACCAGCCACTGTTTTGGGTTAAGCCATTGTTAACATCGCGTTGAGGGATCGGATACAACATCATTCTCTGGCTGAAGTATCTGTCCTCCAGTTTAGCTTTGGTGTAGTTGATAGTCCCGTTCTCGTTACGGGTTACTTCCATCTTGTAAACCGGCTGACTGAGTACCTGGTGAGCAATGCCCCAGCGACGGAGATCCCATGCACGTTGATCTTCGAAAGCAAGTTCAACAAAGCGTTCCTCCCTGATTCTTTCCCTGAGTTCCGTCTGGGTTATTCCCGAAAGTGGTAATTCGGGGAGTCCGCCATGACGGGTAATGGTTTGGTTTAAAATAGTGGTGGCAGTGAGGAATGAGTTGCCATTTTCGGCTGGACCGTAAAGTTCATTGGCGGCTTCTGCCCATATCAGCGCTATATCAGAAAACCTGAAAATTGGCCACTCGCGGTTTGAGCCCTGGCCTTGGCGCAGATCGAGCTTTGGATCGATGAATTTACGTATGTAATAACCGGTTTTTGTGCCATTATCGCGATCCATGCCGTCGCGACCCCCGCGGAAGATCTCAACAGTGCGATCCTGTGTATTTCTTTCTTTCCAGGCATAACCATTGTAGATAACGGTTTGAGCCAAACGTTTATCACGACCCGTATATGGGTTGGTAGGATCGTAACCAGATCCGGATTCGCTTATTTTGTTACCATTTAGCATCCTATAAGCATCCACCAGATTTTGGGTAGGATTGGTGCTGCCATTGATATCTACACCTTCGGCACCGGCAGGGAAATTGGCTTTTTCGAGGAAATTGGAATTCTTTTGCCTGTATCCTAAAATTACTTCGGGGCTGGTACCATCGTAAACATCATAAGCTCCAAACGAGAATATGCGGTTGAAGCAAATATCCTGCGATACAGCTAGTACCTTTTCCCATATTGCTTTTTGGGCGGAAGATCCTTCGGTGATGTTGCTGTTATAAACCGGGCTGGCCATCAAGAGTAATGTTTTACATTTTAGCGCTTTTGCGGCTGTTCCGTTTGGCCTACCCTGATCAGCACCCTGGTCGAGGAGTGGAAGTAATTGTTTATCGATAATGGTATCGCATTCGCCAACAATGTAATTTGCACATTCGGTTAATGAAGAGCGCCCTTTTGAGAATTCGGGTTTCGATAAATCGTTAATATTCTCGACAAAAGCATCACCTAACAATACTACACCTCCAAAATGTTTGATCAGTTCGTAATAGCATAATGCCCTCAACATGCGCGCCTCGGCTTTATATTTAGCAATGTCGGCCATAAAAAGCGATTGCTTGTCGGGGGCATATTCCGTAAAGTCAACATGTTTTAGTTTTTCGAGAAACAGGTTTGCTTTATAGATGCCGGTGTAATTCCTTTCCCAAACTATTGAAGTCCATACTGGGCTAAGGTTGCCAGAATTAAAAATATGGATACCCAAAGCAGGATTGGCATTTTCTGCTTCGTCGGTGGCTCCGGCGTACAATATGCCAGACCCAAGTTCGACAGGGCTAAAGCCGTTGGGCATGTAGCTGATCATATCCACTACATAATTGTTGATATAGGTTGGATTACTCCACATCAGTTTGTCGTCAATACCCAACCCCTGTTCCATGTCCATATCGTTGCACGAAAAGAGCAGTAAGGCCATCGACAAGGCTATGATTGATATCTTGAGTTTATTTTTCATGTTCAATTCAATTATCATTAAACTTAAAATTCGATGTTTACACCAGCATAAAAAACTTTCATGGGCGAATAACCAATCCAGGTAAATTCAGGATCGGTATATTTCCATCCGCTTAAGGTAAGCAGGTTCGAACCTCTTAAGAATACCCTGAATTTTTCAATACTTAATTTGTTCATCCAGTTAGCCGACAAAGTATAGCCGACTTCAACGTTCCGGAGCTTTACAAAATCTACAGAACGTACCCAGTACGATGAAGCTACATAGTTATTGTGGTTCGAGAGAGTAAGTTTCGGGAAATCGCTTTCCTTGACAAATTTGGTAACCGAGTTTCCGACAATAAAAGGCTGGTACAAGGCGTTGCTCAATACTGCATCCCGATTAAACTGACCCTGCAGGAGTATTTCGAAATCGAAATTTCTGTAGGTAAATCCGGCTTGCAATCCAAGATCAACATTTGCCGATTGGTTTCCAATGGCGGTCATATCCCTGTGATCAATAACATTATCGCCATTTATATCCTTGTATTTCAGATCGCCAACCCTGGCATTACCTGTAGTTTGGACAGGAGAGGATTGAATTTCGGCGTCGCTGGCAAAACTCCCAATAACTTCGTAACCAAAAATAGTATTAATGGGATGGCCTGTGAGGCTCAAATGCGAAAGTTCGGATGGATATTTTGTTTCGCCCATTTCGTCAATAGTATTTTTGAAATAAGAGAAGATAAGATTTCCATACCAATTAAAGCCGTTTGAATTACTGTTGTATCCTAACTTGGCATCAAACCCGGTATTGGTAATTTTTCCGATATTTTCGTAAGGAAGCTCACCTCCTGCAATCGATGGACGGGTGTAGTCGATAAAAAGCATATCCGACCTTTTGTCGATATAAAAATCGGCCACAAACGAAATATTGTTTTTGATATTCAAGTCCAGTCCAATATTGGTTTTAGCCGAGGTTTCGTTTTTAATGTCGGCATTGTTGATTTTGCCAGGCTGTAAGCCCCAGAAATCGACCCATTTGTCGCCCAGCGGAAAATAACCTCCACCTCTGTAAAAGCTGTTATAAGGATACTTTCCGCTCACATAGGGATTTGAACCACTCTTTCCGTAGGATGCCCTTAATTTTCCATAAGTTATAATGGCGTTGCTGCTCAGGAAACCTTCGTTTGAAAAAACCCAGCTTGCGGCAAAAGCAGGGAACAAAGCATAGCGGTTATCTTTGCTATATTGTTCGCTGCCATAATAACTTCCTGCTACTTCGAAAAGATAAGTTCCGTTAAAACCATATTGAATCCTGCCACCATAACTCCGAGTAATATATGGGGTAATGTCGTTATTATCCTTCCATTGTTCATCATCGTGGAAACGAAGCATTACATCCACTTTATGGCCGTTCACGACAGGCATGTTGTAAATTACGTCGGCATCGAAACCGGTAAACCTTCTGCGGTTAGCCGAACTCCAGGTGCTATATGGGTTGCTCTGACCATAGATGTAATAAGTGTATGAGTCGCCTGTTCCCGGGGCAATCTGGCTTGTCTGAAAATTCCTCCAGTCACTCTGGGTATTGTTTACAGCATTGTCGAGCTTGTATCCGATACTGGCCGATAAACCTTTTACAAACATGCCCAAACTCTGACGCAAACGGAAACCGGCATTCAGAAGATTATCCGTTGAGTTAAAGTTACCGGTTGTTTCGAGCAGTCCAACGGGGTTGAAAGGTAAATTTGAAGTACCCCCATAGTTTCCGTCAGGATTTTTAATATTGAAAGCATTTGGAGGAAGCATATACATGGAATTCCAAATGGTAAATGCATTAAATGCGGGGAAACTCTTTTTATCGATACTCCCCGACAAGTCCATGGTGAAAAGTGTATTTTTGGTAATCTGCACATCGAAGTTTCCACGAAGGTTGAGCCTGGTCATGTTGGCGTTCGAAGGCATATCGGGATTTGTTGGCTTGTAAATGCCATTGTTATATAAAGCTCCGAGATTCACAAAATACCTGATAAATTCCGAACCTCCCGATACTCCCAGGTTGGCTCGTGAAATGCTCGTTCCTTTGCGAAGGATTTCATCTTTCCAGTTAACATCGGGGTAGCGTGGCGATGAACCAGCAGCATCAATATCACCTTGGGAATATTTTGCAGGCAATCCATCGTTTAATGCGGCCTGATTGTAAAAGCTCATGTATTCGCGGGCATTTAGTACCTCCATTGTTTTTACAGGAGTTTGCAAGCCAGTTTGCACCGAGAAATTGATTTTGCTTTTTTCGATGGCTCCTCTTTTTGTGGTGATGAGGATAACGCCATTGGCTCCCTTCATTCCATAAAGTGCTGTAGCTGCTGCATCTTTCAGAAGCGAAACCGATTCGATTTCTTCTGGGGCAATGTAGCTGGGATCCCTTTCGTAACCATCGACCATTATAAGAGGATCTGAACTGGCACCTCTGACACGGAGCCAGGGAGAATCGTATCCTGGTTCGCCTGAACCTTGAACTACAAAAAGACCTGGAAAACGACCATAAAGCGTGTTTCCAATGTTGGTTGAAGCGCTCCTGGTCAAATCTTTTCCCGAAACAGTAGATACTGAAGAAGATATAAGTTTCTCAGGAGTTTGACCATAAGCGATGTTTACTTTTCGCGTACTATCCACGGTCAGCCTAGCAGTATCATCCTGCCCGGTTACATTCAAGCAAGTGGTTAAAACAGCCAGGAAGCACAAGTATATTGTTATGTTTATTTTCATATTCATTCTTATTGAAGTTTATAAAATTAACTACCATCCGGGATTTTGATACAGGCCCTTTGTGTTATTGACCGATTCGATATTAAAAGGATGGAAATACATGTTGTCCCTGAAAATATTTGACCAGCCTATTTCGTTGCGTGAAACCACGCCATTGTTTATGAGTACTCCGGTCATTTTCAGATTGAGATCACTTCCTTTTTTCCAGCGGCGCAGGTCGAAATATCGTTGCGACTCCATGAAAAATTCAACCTTACGTTCATAAACAATTGCATTGAAAAACTTTTCCTTGCTATTGGCTCCCTGATAATTGGCAGCATCATAATCGGGCATACCCGAACGGGTCCTTACCTGATTAAAGTACGTTAACCCATCTGCTGTTGGACCATCGTTATATTCATTCAAAGCTTCTGCATAAAGCAAGTACAAGTCGGCCAAACGTAGAATGGGGTGAATTGGGTTATACTTCACATCGGAACCTTTGCCAAGATCTTCGTTTATAAACTTTCGGAGCATAAAACTGGTTTTGAAACCCAGCCAGTCGCCATGGGTGCGGTTGGCTACACTTTTGTTGATATCGAAATTTACCAGTTTGGTATTGTAGCTTTCGCCGAATTTTGATCCATGATAAACTATGTTCTGGTAAAAGCGGGGGTCGCGGTTTACCTGATAGTTCTGATCATTGTATCCGGCGGCAATTCCTGCATCTGAAATTATTGGTTTGGTAGGATCGCCACCAGTATATCCCGAGATAGGGTACTTCCCGTTTGCCAACTGGTAGCCATCCACATGGTTCATAGTAGGTTGGTACATCAGGTCTTCGCGGGTGTACCAGCCAATTCCGTAAGGCTGGTTCATCATATACAAGGTGTATTTCCAACCGCCTTCGGCATTGGCTTCTTTAAAACGTTCGTACAGAATGTGCTCATTGGTAAGGTTAATAGCAAGGTAATAAAGGTTTTTATTTGTACCACTTCCCGTGTAAAGCTGATGACCTGCGGCATGAGCAGCATCAATAGCTTCTTTGCAGGCGTCGGCGGCCCTTTTCCATCTGGCTTTGTCGAAATTGGTATAGCCTAATACTTCAGGGTGCTCGTAGCCAGCAGCAAAATCAGGTGTTGGGCTGTTATAAAGCGGGCTTGCTGCATATACAAGAATTTTAGCTTTGAGAGCTTTGGCTGCAACACTAGTAAAACGACCTGTCCATCGGCCTTCCCACTTTTCTGGCAACCTTTCAATTGCCTGGTCGCAATAACCAACAATTTTATCAATAAATTCGGAGAAAGCAGGGCGGGTAATAGATTCTTCGCCACCTACCAATGTTTTATCCACAATGGGTATCGTTCCCCAGAGCTTCATCCCGTAGAAATACTGGTAAGCAAGATGCGCATAAGCTTCTCCGGTCATATTTTTTACATATTCGGCATCGTCGGGGGAAGAAGTTTTAATTTTTGGCGCATGTTCAATAAAAATATGGGCGTGACGAACAGCATAGTAAAGCGTATTTATCGGGTAAAACTGACGGCTCGAAGGGCTGAACGTCCCATCGTAATAGGCAATTTGTGAGCCATAATCGCCAGGTTTTCCGGTGTATACATAAATATCCTCGCCGATTTCCGACCAGCTTGCATATCCTTTTGGATCCCACCAGTGCAGAGCAAGGTTTGCAGGGCCGAAGTAATTATCTTCATAAAGAAGAAAAATCATTTGCTGAGCATTCTGAGTCGACGTAAAAACAGTATCCATAGTGATATCCGAGCCTTTCGGTTTTTCCAGGAAGTCCTTTTGGCAGGAACTCATCATAACCATTGCTATGAGCATGATACCCGCGCTAAAGTATTTTATATTTTTTAATGACATATTGTATCTGTTTATAGTTATCAAAATTGAGCCCTAACACCTATATTGAATATCCTTGAACGAGGATAAGTAATTTGTCCATCGCGGGTTTCCGGGTCAAGAGTTTTAATATTGCTAATAGTAAATAAGTTCATACCATTTACATAAAACATTAACTCATTAAATACTAACTTGTTAATACTTTTGAAAGTATAACCAACCTCCATACTTTTCAGGCGGAGATAAGAGGCGTCGCGATACCAGAATGAACCAAGTTTTTCCCAATTGTTATGAGCATTTGTTAAGGCAGGATATTCAACATTTTCGCCAGCTTCATATCGTTCGCGGGTATAACGGTTAAGCATAAAATCTCTCATTGATCCGCGAATTGGAGAAGGCATGTAATACCCACGTACATTGATAGAAAAATTTGATGCTCCCTGCCACAAAGTGGAAATTGATAAACCTTTGTATTGATAACCAATATTGAGAGCAAACATGGATTCCGGGAAGTTTACAATATTAAGATATCCCTGGTCCAGATCGGTTATCACACCATCATTGTTTCGGTCGATATATTTTAGGTCACCTGCCGTAACATCGCTTCCGCTGAAAAGCTGATATGCTTTATAGTCGGCGAAATTAGCAGATGGATTTTTGCTTTTATAAACATCCCAAAGTTGTTCGCGGTAAGAAATTGCATCTTCGTCGGTCATAATGATTCCTTCCTGCTGAAAACCCCAGATTTCACCAATTCGTCGTCCAGTCTGCATCTGATAATCAAACATTTTCTGTGGCTCGTCTATCTCTTTCATTTTGTTTCTGGCAAAAGTATAGCTTGCATCTGCCCAAATACGCGAATTTTCGTTAATGCTGCTATTCCATCCTACTTGTATTTCGTATCCTTTGTTGGAGTGTTTGCCAAGATTGAGAGGCAATTTGCCGGTTTCCTGGTAAACAGGTACTACATTTTGCTCAATTAAGATATCGGTACGCTCATCGGTAAAATAATCAAAGCTAGCCTTGAGTTTTCCGTCGATAAAAGAAAGGTCGATACCGTAATTTATTTTTACTGCACTTTCCCAGGTAACATTCGGATTTCCAGGTTTCCCCTGATAAGCTACCATATTCGAATTTATTGAGCCGGGAAGGCCAAAATTAGGGCCACCTGATTCCCACCAACCATTGTAAGAGCCATTATTCATGTAAGCCGTTCCTGGCAGATACAAAAATCGTAAAGGATTACGGTTCGGATCGATTAATTTATCGTTTCCAACAATACCGTAAGAAAATCTTATTTTACCATAAGAGAATATTTTGCTGCTAACGACCGATTTTATAAATGACTCTTCACTAAATGTCCATCCTAATGAAAGTGATGGGAATATGCCAAACCTTTTTCCTTCAGCAAAGTTCTCAGATCCGTTATAACCTGCATTTAATTCAGCCAGGTATTTATTTCCGTAATTGTAGGTTACACGACCCACAAATCCGATGTACGATCTCGGTGTGAAATAGTACTGAGAATACTGATAGTTGGTTTTTTCAGCGTTTGCCAATAAAAGAGCCGTTACTTTATGTTTAACGTTAGAATACTCGTAGTTTAATGCAAGCTCGTAATATTCCTTTCGGTTCTTCTTTTGGCTGGTTCCATTGTTAGGGATTACCAGGTCTTTGTTTTTATAAAAAGTAACGGTTCCATCCGGGTTTAAATTTGGTTTCCAGGTAGGTATATATCTTTCATCAATATCTCTTCGAACATAGTTCTGGAAGTAGTTGATAAATGATGAGGTTGCTTTTAATGCCAGCCCGTCTAAAATGAAGTTTAATTTTTGATCAAGGACAACGGTATAATCTGCTGTATTCTGAGTTTCGAGATTATAACCGCGCATGTCGCTGTTTAAAAGTACCGAGTTCGCATTTTCCTTGTTAAGTACCACTTTCCCGTCGTGCATATATCCATCCCAGGGAGATGAGTGTACAAACATGTTCCAGTAATAGGAAGTCATTGGTTCCACTTCTGGTTGTCCTAGGTTTATGTTGCGGTTGAAACTTCCTCCAATATTGGCTCTGATTATTGTTGATTTCGATGCGTTAATGTCGATATTCGAACGATAGTTGTAACGATTATAATTGGTGCTGACATCGAGATCTCTATTTAGGTTTGAGAAGAGCCCCCCCTGGTTGAAGTAACCCAAAGACGCAAAGTACTTCACAATATCTGTACCGCCCGATACCGTTAAATTATGCTGCTGTTGAGTTGTATGGTTTTTTAGCATAAGATCTTCATAATCGGTACTGGGGTAGAAAAACGGGTCGGTAGCATTCACCGGGTTTCCTTCGACAACACCTTTGTATCTGTCGCGGATAGATACAGGAAAAGGTGCTGTAGGGTCGTCGGTATTTGCAGGAAAGCCCATAAACTCATTCGCTAAACCTGTTTGGGTGTAACTGTTGATAAGGTTCAGTTTTTCGTAAGGCTGAATAAGTGCGAAGTTGCCCGTGTAGTTAACTTTTGCAGGGCCTACCTGACCTCTTTTAGTAGTAACAAGGATAACCCCGTTTGCACCTCGAACACCAAAAACAGCAGTTGCCGATGCATCCTTAAGCATGGAGATACCTTCAATTTCGTTCGGATCCAGGCTGATCAAAGCATTCTGATCTCGCTCAATGCCATCAATCATAATCAAAGGAGATGCATCGCCAAAGGTACCTCTACCTCTTACATACATGGTGTTGTTTTCTTTACCGGGACGGCCGCCGGGATTAAGTGCAACCAACCCAGGCATGCGGCCTACGAGTGCTTGCGACAGATCTGTGACCGGTTGCCGAATAAGATCTTCCGAACTTACCGTTGAAATAGATCCTGTAACTGTTTCTTTTTTCTGTGAGCCGTATCCAATCACAACAATTTCGTTAAGGAACTGAATTTTTTCCTTTAATGAAACTTTAAGATCGGATGTTGAACCACTCACCTGTATTTCCTGATCTTCAAAACCAATAGAAGAGATTAAGAGAGTACTTGGTGCTGAAACTTCAATTTCGAAATTCCCATCAGTATCGGATACAGTGCCCTGGGTGGTTCCCTTGACAATAACGCTTGCACCTGGTACTGGATTTCCATTCTCATCGGTAATTTTTCCCTTAACTTTTTGCCTTTGAATGGCTCCGGAAGGTTCTGTATTATTTATTCCTGTGAGAGCGTGTGTTGGGGAAAAGGGAGTAAATAAAAATAAGATGAGCATTACAAGGAAGCCTCCTGTATAGCCCATAAAAGAAGAATTGCCCGCTTTTTTGTCCATAAGCTAGTGATTTAGTAAAGTTAGTATTCCAAAATAGAAATTCATGATACAATATTAAGTCTCAAAAAGTCCTTTTAAAATGGATAATTAAATGAAAAGCATGTACAATATAATTATTTCGTTTTATTTAACTATTTAAATACAAGGTATCAATAATGTATTATATAGATAATACAACTTTTGTCAAACTGTATTTGTCAGTATAAATAGCGTTGAATTAAATACTTAAAATCGGCAATATTTAACTATTAAATATTTTTATGTTTTATTTAGGATCTTATAATTGTAACATTATAGTTAATTAAATTTCAGTTATTTGCATATATTAGCTCCAACTCAGCTATTGATGCGAAGGGCTCATTGCTAAATCCTTTTAAAGCTTTAAATTTTATATACTTAGTTTTTATTGGCGCATTGAACCGCACAATTTGGGGGTTCATTCCCCATTCAAACGATCCGGCGGCAAAAGGCGTACCCCAATTTTGAGCATCTTTGCCAACATAGAACTCGTATTGCGCAATAAAACCATTCGAATTATTATCCTGGCGGGGAACATAGACAAACCCAGCAATCTCGGTTTCTTTGGCAAGCTCAATGGCAATGTGATGAGGGTGTTTTTTCAGGTCTTGACCCCACGCTGTATGCCAGAAAGTGTTTTTATCTCCATCCATCGCAGCCTCAGGAGGATAAGAACTGTCGTAACTTGAACAGTCAAGAATTTTTGACCCCGAATTGTGTTTCGAAATCATAATATGTTCCATCCTCTCAAGATCGATTGTCGAAGTTGGATTGAACGCGCTGCTGTTCATGTAATTAAGCAGGCTTAACATCAATTGGCGCGCTGCTGGTCTATTGTCAATATCCTTCTCCAAATCGATAGAGCAAAACAAAAGCTTTCCGTTTCCAACTTTACCCTCCAGCAAAACCGAAAGGCTTCTGTTTTTGAAAAAGTTGTCGATAACCCTTACAATAGGTTGCCCTCCCAAGGTATCGGTGTTCACTACTTTTGAGTTGATGTTTAGGTCCCACCATTGCCAATTGCTGTGGTAATCTGTTGGGAAATCTTTTAAGGCCGGATGAGAGGGATTGCACAGGATCCCCATTGTTCCAGGCTGGTTCGGGAAATGGACCGGGCTCCAGAAAACGGGCACAAATTTGCCTGTAATACCGTTGATGGCGTTTAGGGGAGGATTTAACAAAACTGTTTTGCCTTCTTTTAGCCAGGCTTCAGCTTCGGAAAAGGAACGTGTGACAAAAACACCGCCGGTGTAGTTTACCGCTGGGTAATTAACTTTTCCCGGATAAACAAAAATATCCCAATCATTCCTGTAGGCTGTTCCTTTGATACCAATGGAAACCTTAAGTTTCGAAGCCTTTTCAATACCTGATAATGGGTATGAAATGGCTCCAATTTTATGGGCATTGCCAATATTGATTTCGGTTGCTTTTATTTCAGTATGATACAGCTTTTCGGAGCCATTATATATTTCCACATCCAAAACCACATCCTTCAAAGGTTTCCAGAAGTTGGCAACTTCGAGCGATGCATCAAAAGTTTCGTTATTGGTATAAACTGCTTTGGGGTAGCGGATCATTGGCACCACTTCGCTGCACCACCTGCGGTGTTCATCGGGGGTGGTAAAGCCTTTCGATTCCCAGAATGGGTTCAGTATCCCTACAAGCGCTGTGCTCTGCCCGGGGAAGTCGTGCAGGTCGAGCAGTTGAAATCCGCTAAAACCGGGCGTTTTCAAGGCCCTTTCTATTTCTTCCTTGTAAAGTAGCAGGGCGAATTTGCCAGTGGCATCGGTATAATCTTTTGCCATGTTTAAAAGCCCTTTTTGCTGTAAATCCTTTTGGATGGCAATAAAATTCAAGGGTTGGAGTACGCCAGTGTATTTGTCTATTTCGCTGAGATCGGGATAAACCGAGTATTGTCCTATCTCATGCGAGATCAAAGGCTGGGGAAAATCGTCGACTGAAAAGCTGTAATCTTTGTCGAACGATGGCGAAACCTGGTCGAAAATGCCTTGTCCGCGCACCCATCCTTTTTTTGTGTACTGGGTGATAAAGAAGTCGTCCGATTCTTCGGGCGAGCGTCCGTGTCCCTGCTGAAATGTAAAAGTGGTTGTACTATACAAATGGCGGAGGTCTTGTTTTTTAAGTGTATTGACAAGGTTGTTGAGATAATCGTAATCTCCCTCGAGTTCGTTGCCCATCGACATAAAACAGAACGATGGGTGGTTGCCATATTCTTTCAGGATTGCTGCTGCTTCACGTTTCCAGAAATTAGAGGCGGCAGTATCTTTCCCGACTTTCGAACTCCAGTTTGGCAATTCTACCTGAAGGTAAAATCCGTAATCGTCGGCTACTTCAAAAGCTGCTTTGGGAGGGCACCAGGAATGGAACCTCAGGTGGTTAAGGCCATAGCTTTTTGCGGCATCGAAAATATACCGCCATCCCTCTTTGGTCATTGGCGGACAACCTGTGAGTGGAAAGATGGCACATTCCAGTGTACCGCGCAAAAACAACCTGTGGTTGTTTATTGTTAGTAGCCTGTTTTCGGCCGCTAACCTGCACATCCCAAAAACTTCGGATGCCAAAGGCTGTAACTCCTTTTTCGAAGTTGCCTGACTTATTTTCAACCGGTATGTGGAAGGGGTAAACTCATCCCACAATTCGGCGCCTCTTCCCATGTCGTATTTAAGCTCAATTTGTTTAGTTACATTGGCCGGAACTTCGCAACTGAAAGGCAGATCGGGTAATTTCTTCAAGCTTTTGGCATGTTCAACAGAAGCTATCCAATTGCCTTTGTATGTTTTAGCCGATGAATTCAGGACTTGAGCCCTGACAAGGATCTGATTATTATTGATATCGGGAAAAACCTGAACATCGGTCACCCTAACTGGCTCCAAAGCCATGAGCGACATTTCGCCCAACACTCCGTTCCATTTTATTTGCGTGGCATAGGTATAGGCATGGGCCATGTCGTTATCGTTCAGGTTGTATTTTCTGCGGTTATCGATGCGCAGGGTTATGGTATGTTTGCCAGGTTTCATATTGTTTAAGACGAAATACTGGGCACTGCTGATGCCTTCCTGCATACCTTTTTCTTTTCCATCGACCCAAACACGCGTTTCCCAAAGCGCCCTTTCAAGTTTAAGGGTTATTTCGCTGTTTTTCCAGTTGGCAGGAATTTCAATTTCCCTTTGATACCATGCGGCTCCCACATAAGTGAATTTTGGGATAAGATTGGCCATCACCTCTTTGGTCATTTCGGGTTTCATGGTCGACTCTATGCCCAATCCAGCACTGTTTAGGGTACCCGGAAGATTTATGGTATTTGAAAAGGGTTGACTTGCAAACCCATTGTCCAAAGAATCGAGGCTTACCTTCCAGGTGCCCGAAATGTCGATTTTCCTGTCCTGAGCATTCAGGTTGTTGGGAATAAACGCAACGGTTGCCAAAGCGAGAATTCCTGTAATTATATGTTTAAAGTTGTACTGCATTCTATGTTATGTAGTTATTTATAAGTTCCAACAAGGCTAACAACGCTTTTTGAAAGCACTTGTATTTTCGACTGCTTTAACACGCCTTTGCTTGCAAGGTTACTTTCGTAGGAGGTTTCGTACATTTTTAATTCTCCGTTTTCGACCGCTCCCCCAAGTGTTTCGATCGAAATATTTTTGTTACTGCTACTATTATTAATTATAACCACAACCAGTTTTTTAGTGGCTTCGTCCTTGAAGGATGACACCAGCAAACCTGCATCGGGGATGGATGCAAAATCGGTTGTTTCTTTTACGCGGCGCATTCCCGGGCGGACAAACAAAGAGTAATTTCCCAAGCTCCAGAGTAATTTGGAATCGCGGATGAAGCCGTCGTTTTTGCAATAGTCTGATTTACTGCCGTCACGTAATCCGTTATCGCCATTGTCGAGGTAAATAAGGCCGTCCTTGTAATCGAACCTGGTAAGAGCCGTCCACCATTGCCACGAAGAGGCGTTTCCGTCGGTAATGTCGGAGTGTATAATGCGGGAAATGTACAAGGCAGTCCTCATGGTCAGATCGCGGTTCCATCCCCCATCAATATCAGTATTAGCACCTTCAAGCGGGCAATATTCGGTTTGCCAGTATTTAAGGGAAGGGTTAACCGCTTTTATTTTGTTGTTTAAAGCAACCCGTGTATCTTTTAATGTCGAAAGCGGCCAAACGGTGAAATAGCTGTGGCCGCCCATTACAGGGGCAACATTGGCCAACCCGCCCAGGTAATATGGACTGGAATTACTGAAAAAAGCTTCGGTTTGGTTGCCGCGCAAGGTATCGGCTTTAGAATAAAGATAGGTGAGGTTTCCCGCCTCTGCAACAACAACTTTGGTATTCAGGCCCTTTTCCGAAATTTTATCAGAAAGCAATTTGCAGAGGTTTTTAAAATCGGCATTTTTTGCCGGAGTGCCTTCTTGACCTGCCCAGCCATCGGTATTGGCAGTCCAGTTCCATTGAGGTTCGTTTAGGGGCGATAAATAATCGAAAGGGATACCAGCAGATTTGAAGTGATCGAGCGTATTTACCATAAAGTCGGCATAATCGTCCAGGTATTCCGGTTTGATATTGAGCGAGATTCCACAAGGATTATAAGCTTTTTGATTTTTGGTATAGTTAACGGGGGCGCTGATCGAAAATGCCAGGAACTTTTCTACTCCCCGTTTTTTGGCGGCATCCAGGAACCATTTCTGGCCTTCCTGTTTTGTCCAATCGTACGTTCCATCGGCATTCAGGAAGCATTCGGATCTCCGCCATTCGTCCCATATTTTGCTGTCGGCACCCTGTTCCATGCTGCCAGCTCCCAGGTAAAAACGCCAGATAGCCAATCCAATACCTTTTGGGTTTCCGTTGGCATCTAATTCTTTGCTGAACAACAGATCGGCTATTTTTTCTCTTTTCTCCAATGGCCAGTTCTTTCCCACAAACTGGCACCGCCATGCGTCGGATGCGCCAAACCCGTCCATTTCCTGTAAATTACTATTAAGGTCTACTGTTATTTTATAGATTTTTACCGGAGCTTTGGATGTCGCTTCTTTTTCACATCCGGTGAAAGACAGCAGTATATATAGTGTAGTTATAATACTTATTTTCATTATAGTAGGCACTTAGCAGTTTATTGGACGACTCTCTCAAATAACCCTACAATTTTAGAGAATGTATTATGCCTATTAAATAGACAAAAATATGAAAGCATGGATAATTTAATTATTTATAGTTCGAACTATAATTTATCCATATCGCCTTTTTACTTATACATTATTGTATATGAGCAATAATAATACACATATAATATACGGTAGCTTCAGATCAATGAAACTATATGGAGTATATCACTATTATATTATTTAGGAATTATGAATTAACCTTTTTTCTTGTTTCGGTAGTCAATGGGCGAAACACCAATGATACGCTTGAATAATCGGGAGAAATAGAACTGGTCGCTAAAAGCAAGATTGGTAGCAATTTCCTTTATTCGTTTATTGGTAAAGTCGAGTTGTTGACAAGCGTTTTGCATTTTTAGGTCGAGAAAGTACTCGATTGGTGAACGGGTGGTTTTTTTACGGAATATTGCTGAAAAATGCGAAGAAGAATAACCGCAGTGCGCGGCCAAGTCCTGAAGGTTAATATTTTCGTTCAGGTGTTCGTGCATATAAAGAATGCTTTTTTCGATCACATCGGTTTGCTGAATGGTGCGCATACGTTCGAACTGCGGAAGATAATTGAAAGACCCTAACAAATACCACAGACAAATAGAAGCGTACTCAAGGTTTTCCTTACTGTACCCCATCGAAAGGGTTTGGTATATTTCTTCAAATAGCCTTACGCGACGGTCGTTTCTTGTATTTTCAATACTGTTAATATTGGAGATTGATAAGTTGTCGTTACAAAAATTCGAAGCCTGCAAACCTGAGAAATGAAACCAGTAAATACTCCATGGGTTTAAATTGTCTGATCCGTATCTATGAGGAAGTCCTGCCGGAATAATTAAAAATGTATCTTTTAATATCCTTTTGGTCGATCCATTGGCTTCAATCCATCCATTCCCTTCCGTACAAAAAATAAGAATATTTTGTTCACAGCCCTCCGCTCTTTCACGAAAGTGATACTTTGCAACAGGATAATATCCCACATCTGTAATAAATAGTAATTTTGTTAATGGGTTTTCTTTTAGCTCAGTTTGTATATGATGAGGTAACACTATTGCAAGCTGATTATTAAATCCATCACGTTTACGCATCATGTAGCTTTTTTTATTGCGAAAATAATCAAATAGTATATACAAATCAATATTTTGTCCATTTACTAATCATACTCATATTTATACTTTCGCTTAAAATATTTACCTTTTACCTAATGAGCAAATATAACTGGAAATTTTTGATAGGCATTTCCCTGGTTTCGGCTATGGGAGGCTATCTTTTTGGATTTGATTTCGCCGTAATTACCGGTGGTCTTCCTTTTTTGCGGGAACAATTCGGGCTGAATGAATACT
>Ga0316608_1000525_pt1 | contig 17734 bp, 2 predicted proteins | sample MIS2016152B_MG_FD_207673 | JGI IMG/M metagenome (GOLD analysis project Ga0316608, IMG submission 207673) | Microbial mat bacterial communities from Middle Island sinkhole, Lake Huron, Michigan, United States - MIS.2016.152B | ecosystem: Environmental > Aquatic > Freshwater > Lake > Sediment...
TGAATAAATGGTTGTTTCCATCATCACCTTTTATGTTAATAAATACAGGTAAATTTACTAAAGCTTTTTTAATTCCACGTACATATTTGATTTCAGCTAAGTCATCTAAACCATCTTGGCTCAAAACAAATCTTGATGCTTTTGTCAAACTAAATGCATCTAATTCACCAGTTATCCAATTTTCAGCTATTGATATTCTTTGGCCCATATATTCTTCTGGTTTATTAACAGAAGCTTTCGTTGGATTATGTTGTAAATATTGGGTTACAAATGGTGGAACATCAGCATGATTTAAACTCACATGAGATGACCTTAGTACAACAGAAGCTGTATCTTCATTATCTAAAGCCTTTAAGAAATCTTTTGTTCCTAATAAACTATAAATATATGGCGGAATATATTTTACTATATCAAAAGCTTTATTTGAATTAGCTAAGAATTGCAGTTGAATCCATTCTGTTGCTAAATCTTTTAAAGTGTATGGTTCTGAATCATCATTTTTAATACTTTTTGTAAAAACTCTTCCAGGATACTTTGCTTGTAAACTATATGTTGGTGTTACATAACCTATAATTTTGTCAGCATCTTTGCTTGTTAACATTGCTGTTAATGATTCAATTAAGCCGGCTTCACTTGATAAATCTTTTGTAGAAGAGAATACACCTATTACTGATGGTCTTTCCATAAACTGAATACCGTTTTTCTTACCTAATGGAAATGTAGCTTGATGAATGAAAGCATGTTTTAAACCAAACATTTCTTTAGCTTCTGTAACAATAGTAGCAAAAGAAGTGTTGTATCGTGTCCTTTCATCTTCTTCTTGAATTAAAGCGTCAAACACACCTTCTTGGAAACGGGCTCCTTGTTGTTTTCTTAATTCATCTATTTTAGTTACTTCAAGTTCATCTGTTAATCTTTCGTTAGACAATGCTTTTTCGAGTACAGTTCTATAATAAGATATTGAACTTTCAGATAAACCACGCGATTTAGTTTTTGCCCTATTTCCTGCAATGTTTAACTTATCAACCTTATTATTAATAAGTGCTTCTCTTAATTGGTTTGCGTCAGGATTAACTAAAAACGGTTTACCCATCTTTTTACAAAACTCCATTGTAAAATATGAACCCGGGTCTTCTTGTCTATTTACTCCACCAAATATAACTGTAAAATCAGCTCTTAAAACATTTAACATTGTACGTTTTAAATATTTCTTTTGAGCGTCTGTACCTTTTTCAGCCATATTTTCTTCTATAATAGTCTTTTCTTCTTCTGTTAACGTAACCCTTTCATAAGGCACTACACCGTAGGTTGCAGCTTCTTTATGGATTCCATGATTTTTAACAGTACCTACACCGATAACATTTAATCCTAATGCTTTACCTACATAGCCCCCAACTTCTAAATCTGCACCTGTTTGTCCCCCATGCATTATTGTAGTTACAAGTACTCTTCTATTATCTACTACTTTTTGAAGCATTTCTTGTGCTTCTATGAATTTGTTTTTAGATACAATAGAATCGTTATCTACAATGTAGTCCATTAAAAGATTGTAGCGTAATTGTCTTAAATCATTGTCACCAAGAAAACCGGCTAATGGAAAACTATAAGCAAACTTTCGGAGAGCTTCGTGTATATTAAGGTATTCAGTACTTAATGTCTTAACTGAATTACTTTCATTTGAATCAATGTTTGTTACGTCCATTAAAGTTCCTAATAAATAGTCTATAGTTTCGGTATGCATACCAAAAGCTTGAGACCATATATTATTTAATGTGTTTAACCCATACATTGAAGAAAAGCCATTAGATGTTCTTGGTATAATATATAAAATACCTTCTTGTTTTAAATCGTATTTAAATGATATTCTATCAAGTTCAGCTCTTGTTACATCTAACATATCAGCTATGTCACTTTCAGAATTTAATACAGTAGCTCCGGAGTTTAAATATTTAATTGGACCAATTCCAGTTGGTTTTACAATATAATAATCTCCTATTATTCTATAACCATTTTTAATTAAAGTTCTTGAATAAAGTTCTGTAACCTTTTGTAACTTAAGTTTTGATTCAATATAATTAGAACCAGGACCTTTAGCATCTGTATTAGCAATTGTAGATAAATAAGCTATTTCATCACCAAATTTAGAAATATATTTGAATTGTTCATATAAAGCTTTTTGTATTTTATTATAAGCTATCGTAGCTTCTAATGATGTTTTAGCTTTAATAAGTTCTTCTAAAATATATATTTCACCTGGAGCTTTTGTAGCATTAGCTTTAGCAAGTATTTTATTGTATAATTTTAAACGTTTAACGTCTTGTTTTTTAACTTCTTTACCATTAGTTAAAATTGAAGATGTTAAAGAATCTAAATTATCAATGTTTCCGTCGGTGTGCCTTTCAACAATAAGCATTCCACTTTTATATTTACGGAATATACTGTTTCTAAATGTCAGTAAAAATTTAAATTCGTCTGTACCAATTTGGTGTATTTCTTGTTGATATCTTAAATATTTTATAACACCTAAAGGTTCTGTTCCTATTTCTGGTGTTGGATATAATTCATCCAATAATTGTATAGTGTCTACATCTGTTGCAAATGGACCTTTTTTATCAACTTCTATACGAGCATAGTCTACAAGTATTGGTTGCGCTGTATATAAATGAACTTCTTCTTTAAATCCTGAAATTAATAAAGCATCTTCAAAAGCAAATAACGGTGTTTTTGAATTTACTGTTTCAAGATATTTAAATTTAGATTCATCAAATGTAGCTCCCATAACTCCGGTGATATAGTCAGTTTTCTTTCCTTTACCCCCGACACAATCTTCAGAAGATACTGGTGTTCCTATTTTATTACCTAATTTAATAGCAATATTTTTAACTTTTCCTCCAATCTTATCTTGGAAACTCATGCCACGTCCTTGAGCTCCTGTGGCGAAAACATAAGTTAATGATTTTTTTCCACGATTTACGTTAGCATCCATTGCGTTAAGGTACATTTTTGATTGTACTCTAATAGATAGTAATGAATAATATTTATCATTATCAGAGTTTGTGAAAAAAGCATTGGCTTCTTTTACAAATTGGGATATTCCTTTTTCTTTACCTTTACTATTTTTATATTGTAAAGCACCATACAATAGTGGAGCTACGACTTGTGATTGAACTCTAACTGCAGGATTTAACCATATAGACCTATTAATATTTACAAGTCTATTGTTTAATATTTGTAAATGACGTTCTTCAGAATTCTGTTGATTAAAAGGTTTTGAAACAAAGTCTTCATAATTAACGTCAGATAAAGAGCCTAAGTATGACATTAAAGCTAATCCAGTTCTAACTGATTTTTTTAGTTCTTTCATAATGATTCTACCCAAAGCAGTTTCTTCATTGAAAGCTTTTTCTGTAACAAAGTCAGAAACTTCTTTTATAGAATCTATAGTAAATCCACGAATTAATAACATGGAGTTATAAGTTTCTATTAAGCTTTCTAAATCGGATTGTGTTTTAGCTTTTGGTATTTCAACAGTAACTTCATTATTTTTACCTTTAGCGTCTTTTACTGTTACGATTTCTTTATAACCAGTAGCCATTTTATCTAACTCGGCCAATGATTCTTTTGCAAATAATAAATAGTAAAAGGTTTTTTGTACACCAGTAATTTCATTAGAATCTAAATAAGATTCCATGTCTTTAAAGTTGTCTTGCAAAACTTCTGGTAAACTTTTAAAGACTTCTTTACTTCTTGTCGAAGCGGCATTATAACGAGATTCGTTTGTAGCTTGTTCTTCTAAAGTAAGATATTGACGCTTTATTACAGAAGATGCTGTTAAAAATTCGTCAGTATAGTTAATACCTTCGTCTTTTAAAAATTGTCTGTATCTTTCGTCTGCTGTTGAATTGGTGTCTGTTAATAAAGCAACCGGCTGTAATCTGCCATTTCTGATTTCAATAACCGGTTGCATAATATATGCTTTATCTCCGTCTTGGTCAGCACCGGACGCAGCACATAAGGAAGGTGGAACTATTATTGTATTCTTTATGTAGTCTGGTAAAAAAGCTATTATTTTTATAGCAGTACCAGAACTATGACCTTGTGTTGGTATACGAGTTAACCAATAATCAAAAGCTGTTGGGTCTATTTTGGATAAATCTAAAATACCATCTTCATCAAGATAATCTTTTAAACTTATCTTTCTTCCGTCATTAGTATATAGTTCACTTGAGCAAATAATTCCGGTAGGCTCGACATAATTACCTTCTTTTTCAAAGTCTTCTGAAGTAGCTTCTATACCATCACTTATCATTATCTTTTGAAATTGTAATGGTTGTCCGAAATGACTTGATACTGGTATAAGTTCTCCTTCATATTGTTTCATCATTTCTCTAAACTCTTTACCGCGCATTTCTTCATTTAGCCAAATTCCTTGACCGGTTACAAGAAAAGCTGTACTACCATTTACTTCTTGTTTTGTTATACGTTCACGAACAATAGAGTTTACAATAGATTGTAATTTCATTGAACCAGGAACAAAACCTATACTTGTGTCAAGTCTTCCGTATTTATTTAAACCTACGAGTTGTTTATCAATAGTAGAATAACCAGGAGTTATATTCATGTATTCTTGTATGATGTTTACAAGTTCTGCATGGTTTAAATTACCTGATTCATCAAATAGATTTCTGACTAAACGATTAGTTTCTATTTCTATTTTGCTTCTTTTTAACTCTTCTTCTACAGCTAATAATTCAGCACCGGTATAAGTATTACCTTCAAAAACAAAACCTGGTACATTTCTTATATTAGCACCTTTTGTTTTCCATTGTTGTGAAGCTACAACTTTAAACTGATGGTCGTGAATAGGATTCTCTTGTTGTATTGAATAATTTTTTCGAGATAAGGCTCGAACATAATGACCAGTATTTTCAGCTAAACCATTTTCCTTAATTTCAGTGTTGTAATCAACTCGTGTTGGCAAATAAAGTTGTGGATTTAAAGTTGCTTGTTCTTTTAAATAATCAAAGATAACTTTACCATGAGAATAATTTTCGTTTACTGTGTCGATTAATACTTTATCTTTCAACTTCATTATATTTGCTATCACCCAATCCCGACGGTCTTGCTCAACATTTGTATATTTTATACCCCATAGCCAAGCAGCAAAAGCTTCTTGAGCTTCAAGAGAATTATTAATTTTTATTAATGCAGGATTATTATCAAATGGAGTTGCTATTGGACCAAAGTTAAATTTACCTTCCGTAGAACTAATATCAACTGCATTTTTATTATCAGTTAAAATCATAGGTATATCAGACCAAGCTACTTTTACAACTTCGCCAGTTACTGCTGTTTTGGCAGCACCATTAAATAGTATATAATAATTATTTACTTCTTGTTCATTATAGCCATTGTCAATAAAAAATTCATATAGTTTTTTATGTACAGTTAAATCACCTTTTAAAGGTTTCATTAATTTAAACTGTGAAACTTTTGAATCTATAATAGCCATATCTAATTCAAGTAGATATTGTTGAACAGTTGCTGGGTCAGCATCAGGCAAAATCATGATGGTATCAGACGCTTGATAACGGAATGGAGTTCTCTCTTTACGAGATTTATTTAAATTCTCTCCCCAAGCAGCACTTGTATTTTTATGATTAAAACTAATACAACCAGCGCAATCTTTTGCAGCTACTCTTAATTCAGCAACATTGTAGTTGAAGGATTCTGTTAAAGAAGAATAAACATTTGTTGAAGCAGAAACTTCATTGTTTATTGATTCATTCGTTGCTCTTTTTTCTGGTAAAGAAAATTCTAAATTATCAATAATAGTACCATCTGGATTATAAATTGTAACAGGGTTACTTGTGAAAACGAGTTTCATGCCAGAAGGGTATGTTAATTTAGCTCTTCCGTTACCTTTAACTTCGAGTTTTTCTAAGGCTATTCGTAATTTATCGATATCATTGCCTGTTGTAAAGCCAGGATGTAAAGCTATTGAAGCAACTTTATCGTACACATGCACAATAGTTTTATTATTTGTTGTGTTAAATACTTCTGGTCCAGCATGTACTGGTTTCTGTATGTTAAAAACAAACTGATAAAAGCTACTTAATAAACCTAATCTATCAAGATGTTGTATTAAAGATTTATAATAACTGTGGTTTCCTTTTTTCAATTCATCAAAAACAAAAGAATCTACAGTCAGGAATAAATCATAATTCATTTTACTATCGATATACATGTTATATATGTATTCTCTAAAAGTAACGTATTCCTGGGCATTTGTAGTTTCAAGGTCTCTATAAATTGTACCTAGGTAATCAGCACTATCTTTATATTGACTATTCTCATGTGATAATAGAGAAAGTGCATAGTTATAATAAGGAGTTGCTGGAATATTGTTATTTGGATTATCTTTATCTTGATAACCTGTGTAATCATTTGCTAATACAGTTAATACTGTTTCGTTCTTAAGATAGTCTGAATCTGCTCCAGGAGCACGAAACATATTAAAACGTTTTGAAATATTTGCTGCTGTCTTTTGTGATGCAACTATTGGATTTTCATCATGAACATAGAAAGATGATAAGTCATTTACAATAAGATGTGTTATATTAGCCATGTTAATATGGTTAGCTATAACATAAGAATAGGCTAAAGCAGCTTTAATGTTAAAACTTGGGTAAGTATCCAATATTAACTGGTAAACACTTTGGTCTATATTTGGATATATATTTATGGAATCCCAAAAAGTTATTGTTTTCTTTACTTCGGATTTTAAATAGTTTTCAATCTCTTCATATATTAAATTTTGCAATTTACTACGTGATGATTCATTTTCAGTATATTTACTAAGATTAGGATTTATTAATCCATTTATAAATACAGTTTCTCCAGCATCTGTAGTCTTGGTAATTAAATTTAAAAATGGAAACAATAAAAAGCGTTTAGCTCCTTTGTCATATTTTGATACACCAACATCTTGGTGATGTAACATTCGTTCTATCTCTGGATAAACAATGTGATTATAAACTTGCTCCATTGTTTCAGAAGTGAGTACATTAGCTTCTTTTAAATCTGGATTTAAAATAGTATAAGACTCCTTGAGTAAATTAAAGTTTACTTTTGCCGCATCTACCTTATTATTTAAGTTTGGTAAAAACATTGGTAAACCTTTTATCTTAAAAATGTTTGTATCTTCACCCATAGTAAAGAATGGTTGTGAAGATTTATAAGTTTTTAATTTTGCTCTTGAATCGGTAAGGCTACCTTGTGAAGAAAAAATCATTGATATATTAGCTATTTCTAAATGCTTTTCACCAATTTTATCAAAGGTATCTCCACGACCATCTTCTTCGGTATTCTTTATTCCACCTTCGTTTACTAACATTAAGTCCATTAATAATTCTGAATTCTCGTCAACAATTATAGAACCGTCATATTCGGGATTGTCAGAATGTAAAGTCTTAACTACACCATTTTTATCAATAGTTAATAAGGATTGAATAATAGGACTGTGTAATAGAGCTCTATTTGTATTAGTCCAGTTTTGAATTGGTTTACCTATGTTTTCTTTTGAATTTAACAACTCAGTTAAATAAGCCGAAGTATAGGCAACATTTTTAACTTCTCTTGGTACATAAATATTATCAGCAAAAGTTTCAAACGTTGTATAAGTATGTTTGGTTAAACTCTTTATCCTTGTAATCTGTCTTGATAAAAGATTATTCATAGATTGAGCATAAATATTTTTACCTTCTGTATTGATAAATACAGTAGCTGTATGTACAGTAGAATATTTAGATTCAATTGAAGCAAGTCTTCTTATGAATGAAGAATTAAACCAAAGTGAACTTCCATATAAATCAACGTCTTGTGATAAAGCAGCTTCTATATCAGCTTCAAAATAGTTTATTGGATTTGATTTATCTTTGTTTGAAAACAATTGATAAAATTTTATTCCACCAACATATTCATTAGCTAAAGCTTTTTGAGTGTCTTCATTAAAAGCAATACCGGCGTCTTGAAAAAACGATAATGTTTGTTTATATAATATGTTATCGTAAGATGTAAGACTAAAATCGCTGTTTAATATTCCGTCTAAAGCAATTTTATTTGAAGCTTTGTCAATATAGCCGTTAGTAGTTAAGTTTAAAATATCTGCGTATTGACTATTTCTTATGTAGTCCAATAGCATACTTCTTGTCAAACCTGTTTGTATAAGAGCTTTGTAAATATATTCAATATTAGTTTTAGATTCTATTACTAACATTTTATTGTTGCTTCTTTCTGTTACAAGGTCGTATAGAAATTGTCTATAGTTATCGTAGAACTTATCTAAATTTTTAATAGCTTTAAAATAATTTGAAATGTGCTGTACATAATCTTTTGGTGATTTAACTACAGCGAGTTTGTTTAAATTAACTCGGAAATTATGTATCCATTGTGATTGTACTGCTTGTGTTCGTTTTGAAGTATTATCTGAAGAATGGTGTACAACATATACAGCTTCCATTCCTTCTTCACCTTCAATCATTTTTTTACTAACCAAAACAGTTTCACTATCAATAGACCTTGAAGTCATACCACGAACAAAAGCTCTTTTTATACTTTCATCTGAATTTTCTAATAAGGTTACAACTTGTTTATAATAACTTTTACTTGGGACAGTGCCGGCAATTTCTCTTAATAGAATTATAAAATCTTCATAATTTAAGAGTTTATCGGTTAAGTCTGCACGTAAGTCATTATAAACAGTTAAAAAGGGCAAGTATTGGTGATAACCTGTAAAGCCTGTATATGGTTTACCTTCATCGTTTACCTTAACTATTTGACTAAACAGTAATTTAAGTTTAACACCAAGACTATTTTTTGGATTTAATTGTATTGATGAAATACTCCAGTTATTCAGTAAATTAAATTCTTGGTCTAATAATTCAAGGTCTTGTTCTTCATCAAGACGTGCAGCTCTAAGAAACATTGTTTCTTCTATTTTAATACCCTGCATAACAGCAAGTCTATTTGATAACTGATAACGAACAGTTTCTTTATTATTTAAAACAAGTTGAAGTTTCTGGTAGGCTTCTTCTATTTTTTGAATTTTAGTTGAAGCTTCCATACCTTTTGTGAAGTTCATTGTATTAACATAGTGCTGAAATCTTTCTGGTAAAGTTTTACTATTTAAATCTAAACCATGACTTAAAGCACTAAGTCTTTTTTCATATAAAGCTGCTTGTACTGGAGAATGTTTTCTGAGTTTTATTATTATGTTTGGGTCAAAATTATATTTAGCGTAGTCTGTTTGTAAAGCTTTTGTGAATACGCTATTTAAACTTTTTTCGAATACTTCTAAATCCTTTGCATTATTTTGATAATATGACTTATCTTTATTCGTTTGTTTACTTACAGCAATTACAGCACCATTTTTTAGTTCACCAACTTGATTAACTTTTTTAGTTCCTTCTGTAATAATGTCATGAGCCGATACAAAATATTGGTCTTCATTATTAGTCGCTTCAATTAAATTAAAACCGTCAATATAATTAACATCTTTTAATGAAGCTGTATCTCCTAGAAAAGATAAGAACTGTTCAACACTTCCTATATTTGCTACTTGTTCAGAAGAGTTGTATAAATTAATTAAATTAGTTCTAATAGCATCAAGGTTTACTGGTACTTTTTTACCAATTAATTTTTTGAACCGTTCTTGTTGTTCTGCTAATTTGTTAAAAAATATAGTAAAAATTTCATTCGTGTTAACCGTAACTTTTGTTTTATTTTTAGTTAAATCAATTATAACAGCAGCTAATACAGAATTTAGATGTTCTAAATCGGAAGGATTTAAACCATCTAATAATATAGTCTGATTAATGTTATCTTTAAGTTTAGCTAATTTACTTTTTGGAATCTCAAGTTGAGCTAATGTACTTGCTTCAGCTTCTAAATCTATTTCTGGTTTATATTGTATTATTTCACCAGTTTTCTTTTGGTCTGGAAGCATTTGCTGAGAAACAAAATTTTCTTTTTTAATAGTTATTTTATCCCCGTTATCATTCATTAAGTCAAGGTCTACTCTGTTTACTTGTGTAATATAAAAGCCTTTATTTCGTTTGTTAGTAATAGCATTTAATTCTAAAAGTTTACTATTGCCTGATACACTTTGTATTTGTGAAGTGTACATACGATTAGCTTTATCAACAGCTTCTTCTGGTTTGTCAACAACTACAAGATTCTTTACAAATAAATCTAAAGACCCGTCTGCATTTATAGTAGGTCTATTTAAACTTATTACATAAGCAGTTTCAGGATTAGTATTTAAAGCTGTTTTTAAAGGAGCTTCTTGTTTTGGTTCTGGAGCAATAGTTGTTTCAGCTACAGCTTGTTTTAATTGTGCAAGGTTTTCATAACGTTTTCCTGCAAGAAATGGTTTACAGTTCATTTTGAATAATTTTAAATATTTATAAATTTAATTTTTTGAATTGTCTTTTGAATTCTGTTTTAATAGTTCATTAATCAAATTGTTTAAACAAGCTTGACAATTGAATTCTAACATATCTTCTACTTCGCGACGAAGATGGTCAGGTATTATTATAGTCTGACCATCATTACTTATTAATATTAAGCTTTTGTCCATGTTGTACCAGTGTTACAGATTTCATTGTTTTCGTTACGAAACTCTATTTGTCCAGAAGCAATCATATTACTGATTTGTTTGTTTGTAATAGGTTCTTGTGCAAACACAGTATCTTCTACTGGACTTATATCCATATCTTCTAAAGTGTTCGTTGCTCTTGTCAAACCTTTATTTTTATCCAATATAAAATTAGATATGTTTAGCATTTCGGAATATAAGTTATCAACTCCTAACCAAGAAGCTATCATATCATATAGTTCTTGTATTATAGAATTTAATTTCTTATTACGAATAGCTTTGTATTTTGACATTGCTCTAACAAATTCTGGATTGGTAAAGGTTTCTGTTATAAGTTCTGTTATAGAACTAAGTCCATATTGTTGTTTATCTTCGTCTGAAATAACATTTTTAATATCATTTAAATATTGTTCAAGTTGTTCAGCAGCTTTTTGATTATTAGTTAAATAAGTCAATGTAGCTGCGTGTACAAGTTCGTGAACAACATTCTTTATCGTAGAAAATTCTCTTAGATAAACAGTATCTTTTTCATAGGAATAAGCTGCTGGGTAATCTTTTGAAAATAGTTTTGTAAATTCATCTTCGGTCAATGTTATTATAGTGGATTGTAGATTAAATTCTAAAAGCTTTCTAGCTATAGTATTTAATCTATTTTCAGGCATATTAGCTATTTCAGTCAAAACTTGTTCAGTTGATTTATCTTTAGTATCCATTGTTCCATCGCTTTTGGTATACCAATCTGCATAAACAGATTCAAAAGTAATCAGATTAGTTCTTGTTAAAAAAGCATCAGTAAGTATATTTGTTAACTGTTGTTTATTAAGAACACTTAAATTTCTAAATCGTTTTAATATCCAGGCTACAAATTTTTCCCACCAACTATAAGCTTCACCTTTTTGTTCAACGGATTGTTCTGCGATAGCTTGAACTAAAGCTTCTTCACTACCATGTTTTCTAATAGCTTCTTGTACAATTATTGTGTTACGATACCAAGCAATATAGATGTGTGCATATTCATGTGGTACTGTAGTCTTGTTTGCATTTGTTGCGTCAATAACTATTTTTAAAGCTGTTGGTATAGCCATACCTACTATAACTTTTTTACCTTTTGGTGCTTTAGGTCTGTTTTCAACTTGCATTAATATTTCTGGATACTGACTATTTAAAACATTTTGTAATGCAAATACTTCATTCTTTTCTAATTCTTCTGGATTTGCTTCTTGCATTAGTAATTCGTCATAATCAGTAGTATCGATATCTTGCTGTTGTGTAGGCTCTTTTACTGGTTCATTCAATACTAAGTTAAGTGTACCATCTTTTGACATTTGTCTTAATAGAGCTTCTTTATCTAAGTAAACACTACTTTGTTTATGTAGGTATTTAAGTGTTCCTTCACTAAATTTTGTTTGTAAGTTCTTAATGTACATTGAAAATTTTAATGATTCTTCTTCAGTAAGAGTTACGTTTGGTAAATCTTCTTCTTCAGGAATAGTTGGAGTTTGTTCATTTAAAGAAGGTTTTGGTAACGTAGAAAACGGAGTCTCATCTAAAATTAATCTTTGATTAACTAAAGGTGAAACTTCATTACCAGATGGAACCATTTCTATTTCTCTACTTAAAGTCTTTGCTACAAAATCATTGTAATTATACGTTGTATTTTCAAGTTTATTTGTAACTGGATTTATTGTTATTCCTGTTACTTCTTTACCAAGAGATTTTTGATTTACTCGGTAGTAAATATTTTCACTTAATAATTTATTTAACATAGACATAAATGTATCATATACTTTCTGTCTTTGTCCTAAATTATATACTCTCCAAGCATCACGTTCTTCTTTTGTAATTGGTTTCATTGTATCATGTACAAAGAAAGCCCAACCTTCTTCTGTTGAGGCTGCTATTGCGTGTTGGCTACCTAAAGTAAATTCAACATACTTTTTAGTAACTCTTAATTTATATGTAAGTTCCTTTTTGGTCAAAGCGTAATCTCCTAATGTTTTTATAGGACTATTTTTAGGTAGCATAAAAACACTAATTAAATCATTCAGATATTGCATTACAGAATTAGCATCATCTATTTCATGGAGATTTAAATGAATACCATCTACACGAGCCTGTGTTAACTCTTCACCACTATTTTTAATAGAAGTATTTTGTTTAAAGAATGAATCAAACAGTTTACTTATTAAGTCAACATCATTTTTCTGAAGCTTGTTGTTTACTAAAGGTATTAGTGTATAGAATACAACTAAGCCATTAATGTTTTGTTGACCTGATTTTTGAACTAAATATGTAATACCTTCTCTTAAACCGGACACTCTTCTTGGGTCATTTATAAGTACAACTTTAGTCTTTGATGGATAATCTTCTGCTAATACATCTTCTAATTCTCTATCATTACCCGTGTTTAATTTACCTTTATGGTAAACCGCTAAAGTTGGATTTGATAAACCCATCTCAGAAACGTTTAATGCTTTTTTAATAGCACCGGTTGCAATGTTTATATGACCAAAACCTTTATAAATAATTTTAGTTCTTATGTTTGGATTGTCCAAGATAGCTTTTCTAATAGCTCTTATTGAAGCTAAACTTTCAGGAGAAGTGTCAAACTCTCTTTTACCAGAATCAATAGCTTCTTGAATTTTTTGTTCCGTGTGAATAGTACCTAAAACAATTTCTCCAATACTTTCATTTGTACTATGACCTATAACTACTATGGTATCTTCTTTTGAACCTTCCATAGGTTTATCTATTCTAAATGAAACTTCCATTTCAATGTGAACTTCATCAGTGCTGTTCCATTTGTATTTTGGGTCTAAACCGTCATAGGCTACAGTAGCCGGGTAAGTATTTATTGGAGTTCTTGATTTAGTGGAATCTACTCTTTTCATAGATTCTTCTTCATTCATTAATGGAATAGACTTAACTAAAGCTGGTGTTATATCAGCATTTAATTCATCGATTACACTCACAAATTCTTCTGTTATTGCAGGAGCTGTTATATCTTTAAATCTTGGAATACCTGCACTTGCAGTCTTACCTATTAAAACTGGATATAAAGTGTTTCTTAATTCAGAAGCTATTATATGATAATTATTAGCAAAAGCGTCGTGTCCATTTACTGGGTCTTTTTTAACAGTTAACATGTAAAGGTATGCAAGAACTCTTTTAAACTCATGGATTTGTGCTGTTTTTTGTCGACCTAATTCTTGTTTTGTAGATTCTTTACCTGGTTCAGTTTCTGGTTCACTATTTATTTTCTTTAAAGCAAATTTAAATTTACCAGTTGATACTAACTTTTTTACAAAAGCATTTATTAATGCAGTCTTTTTTGCTAAGTCTAAAGCCACAAAAACTTCAGGATTTTCAGATATGTTTTTTTCTGGTAGTACATTTAATACTTCATACATATCTTCTAATTGTGCCATTAAATCCGTGTGGTCTTTATAGTAGTTTAAAAAGTTTTGATAGCCAGATTGAGCTAACTTAGTTCTATCTACACTTTTTACTGTCATTATTAAATATGATAAAACTTGTGGTCTATCAAGTAAAGGTGTAATAACTTTGTCAGCAAACTTTTTAGGTACTTTCCAATTAGAAATCATGTTATCTAATATAGATATATTACCAGCTTCAATAGCGTTAATTAAAACGTCAGCCCATGAAGTATCTTCTTCACTGTCTGATACTTCAGTGAGATATTTGTAACCGTAAATATAAGCATCTAATAGAAGTTGTGTTGCTGCTGCATCTTCTTTTTCTTCTGTTAACAGCTCTGTTACTTTTGTTAGCACTGCTTCATTTTCGGCTAATTGTAAATAGTAATGAGCTTCTGATTTTTCTCGAACTTCTCCGCTAATTTTCTCTTTTTCTTGCACAGCTTGTTTAACTTTAGCTAATGCAGCTTCTTGAGCTTTAGTTGCAAAGTTAGGTTTATTATTAATAGGATTTAACGGTTCTAAAGTATAACCTTTTTTATCAATTAAATCAAGTAGTTCTTTTCCACTTGACACAGAATCCCAAGTTTGGTCTGTTGCAGACAAATTCTTTTTACCGAGAATAGCTTCAATGACAAACATTTTTCCAGCCGGTAAACTAAATTTTATAACAAGCATACCTTTATTTGTTGGTACTTGAAATGTGTACACATGTTTATTTTGTGTAATTTTACCAACCTGTTCTAATGTTTCTAAATCGCTTAACTGTTCTTCTGGTTCCGTAACTTGTTCTTTAATTTCTACTGGATTAATAGTTTCCTTAACAGGAAGTTCTATTTTAAATCCTTTAGCTTCTAATACTTTTTCAAGTTCTTCTGCGGTGGCAACATTAAAATCTTTATCATAGTAATCAGTTCCATTATTTGATACTGAGTATATTTCATAAGTTTTACCATTAATAGCAAAAGTTACAACAACTTTACCTTTATCTGTATTTAAAGTTAAAGTCCCTGTTGTTTCGTTTACTCGTTTATATGTACCTAAATCACTAACAGTTCGTTTTTTAGGTTTTGGTTCAATAGGCTTTTGTTTAACAGGTTCAGCTTTCTTTTGTTCCTGTTGTTTCTTGTCTGTATTCGGTTTAACATTTTCAGTGTTATTTACCGGTGGTTTAACAGTTGTATCTTTAACATCAGTAGTAGGTTTAGCCGTTGTCGGTTCTGATGGTTTCTTGTTTTCTTTATGTGTAGAAACATTTTTATCATCATATTTGCTCTTGGCTTTATTAGCTTTTGCATTTTTCTTTTCTTCCTTTTGTTGCTGTTTAACAGAATCATTATAGCTTTTTCTATAAACTTCTTTACTTTTTAATAGAACATCAAAACGCTTTTGTGATAAATCTAACGCAGCAATATGATTTTTTAAATCAGATTCGTCAAGTTTTCTGCTTCCGGTAGATGTTGCTTTTCTATTATACGCTTTTAAAGTTTCAATCATTGAAGCATAATGCTGAATCTCCATATAGTTCTGAAGTATATCATCAAGATATGTAGTTCCAGCTAAGTTTATATCTAAAGATATTTCATTGATAACTTCGTCATAAAATTTATTAGCTTTTCTTACATTGTCTATAGTTCTTTGTAAAGACATACCATAATCATCCATTCCAGAAGAATAGTTATAGTATTCTTTTGCTGACAAGTTATAAGCACTTTCTTTTTTACTTGCAGCTTCAGCTAAAGATTTTTCTATAGTTTGAATTCTATTTAAAGTATTTTGTTTTGCTTGTTGTTTATTAACTTTAGTTTCTTTTGTATCCTTAGCATCTTCCGCAACTGAAGGACTATTTAAAGATTCTTTTAATAAAGCTAATTCTTTATTTAAAAATGTTGTCATTTTTTCATCAGAACTAACTTTACTTTTCATTTGCTCTAAAGTCTCAATAAGCATTGGTCCAGTACCATTTAAAACTGCATTATAAATGTATGGATTTTGAACAGCTTGATTTATTAAAACTTTAATAGCTACTGGATTTGCGTAGTCTTTTTTTCTTTTATTGTATTCAGATTCTTTTTCGTTAGGAAGTTTAGGTAAAATAATGTCCCAATCCTTGTTATCTATCGCGTTTAAAATTGATTGTTCGCTACCGTCTGTTTCAGTATTGATTACATCAAATAATGTGTTAAGTCTTAAAGATTTACCTAAGTCATCTACTATAGTATTCTTATATGTTGTAATAGCTTCATCGGTTACTGATTGTTCTTTATCAAAAGCGCTTTGTAAACCACCGCCAGGTTTCCTATAAAATGGGCTGTGGTGTAACAGTCCTGTTTGAGCTGCTCCACCAATATAACCTAAAACAAAATTATGTAAAGTTTTTTCACTAAGTAAATCGTCAGCAATTGCTTTTCTAAAACGTGGATTTGCAAAACTGGCATAAGCGTTCTCAAGAATATTACCTTCTCTATTATAATTTAAACCAATAGCTTCTGATACTTGTGTACCTATTTCTTCAACACCTTCTTTTGGTGCTTCTTTTAAAAACAATTCAATCCATGGATTTTTCTTTGGTGCTGTTGTCTTTAAAGTATTTAGCATTAAAAGTTTTTCTTCTGGTAATAAATCAGCACGTTTTAATATAGGACTCATGGCTTTTTTAGCCAGGTCTTTTGCAGTAGGAGTTTTAAACAGAAGTCCTAAAACACTTAAGTTCATTGTTCCTACAATAGCTGTTCCGATAGCTGTAGTTGTTACAGCTCTATCTTCAGCAATACGTTTTGCTTCTATGTCTGCTTGTTCTGGACTTAAAGTTTTTATTAAACGTGCATACTCTTTATTATGTGTTGTTTTAAATACTTCTTTGCCAGAATCAGCAGCTTCTAAATAACCTAATGTATAAGATGTAATTCCTTTAGCTACAGCATTACGCGCAACATCTACGTTATGGGCATAATTCATACGAGCTAATTTAGGACTTAACTGTGATATAGCTTGTATTCCTTTGGCTGCTTTTGAACCAGCTTTTACCATACTAAAAATACCACGAGTTATTAAACCTACAGGCGCTTTTAAAGTAGCTGCTTCAGTAGCAAAAGCGGCAGCACTTTCAAATACACCAAAGAAATCTTCTAAAGCGTAATTAGCGTCATCACTATATCTACTAAAAGCAGTTTTATCTGTAGGTTTATTAAAATGTTTACCACGATAATCTCTTTGTGATTCTGCGTATTGTTTTACTTCATTATCAAAATCCCAAACGTGGGGAGTCATTGGATTAACTGACTGAAATAATTCCCACACGTCTCCAGCATCATTAATGATGTTTACGCCAACATTGTTTACAAAATTTTGAACATGTTTTAAAGTAGCTTCTCCAAAAGTATCATATAAAGGAGCTTCTTGCGAAGAAGCCCCTGTATATTTCTCACGTTTAGCGTCGAAAACTGTTTGCTCTATGGAAGACTTATCTTTATGTATTGGTGCAACAACTGTCGTATTATGCATTGATTCGCTAAATGCAGGATTGAATTTGCGATTAGTTATCGCATTAGCTTTGGAGTTTACTGGATTTTCCATTATTTCTTTTTATTAAAATCTTGATATAACTTTTCTATTTCGTAAGCAGCATCCATAGGATTTT
>Ga0316608_1000526_pt1 | contig 17725 bp, 2 predicted proteins | sample MIS2016152B_MG_FD_207673 | JGI IMG/M metagenome (GOLD analysis project Ga0316608, IMG submission 207673) | Microbial mat bacterial communities from Middle Island sinkhole, Lake Huron, Michigan, United States - MIS.2016.152B | ecosystem: Environmental > Aquatic > Freshwater > Lake > Sediment...
TTAATCACTATGTCATTTATTCGTAAAATCAAAAATAAAAGTGGAACTTACCTTGCAGAAGTAGAAAATTATCGTGAAGACGGTAAAGTAAAACAACGTTTTATAAAATATCTGGGAGTTGATGTCGGAGGTATTCCTCAAAGAGCAGTAAAAACTTCAGATATAAGTATTAATCAAGTAAAAGAGTATTTAAATTTTCAAGCTATTCACTCCATATCAAAGGAGCTCGGATTGCCTGAAATTCTTGGCGAAAAATCTAAATACATTTTGTTAATGATTTATTCTCATTTAGTTGAAAAATTATCAGTAAATAAAATGAAGAATTGGATTGAAAAAACAGAACTTCCAAATTTGCTTGATATTTCGGAACTTGGAACAAACACACTCTACAATGCTTTGGACGCATTAGATGAGTTGGATTGGGATAAAATCAACAATAAAATTACTAATCAATGGTTTTCAAAATATAAAGAAACTAAGGATAATGCAATTATAATTGATGTTACGGATACATATTTTAACGGTTCGGGTTTTAAATGGAAAAAACGAAAAGGAAAAGACGGAAAATATGATAAATTATTGCAGATAGGATTGGCTGTAACTGGCGGAAGTGGATTTCCTCTTAAACACAGAATATACGAAGGAAATATCAGCAATTCAAAAATAATGTCTGATTTTATTTCGGACACTAAAATAATGGGAATGAAGACTGTGGTTATAGACCGAGGGATGACAAGTATCGATAGTATAAATGAATTTGATAATCTTGATGTTGAATGTATTGCAGGAATAAAAAGTAATGTAAAGTTAGAAAGAGATTTTATAGACAAAACCCCACGAGAAGAAATATTCACAAAAAATAATATTGTAAAATTAAAAGAAACAATAGTTTATGCAAAAAGCTATGAATACAGAACAGGAAAATTAATTGTAATTTTTAATCCTGATATTGAAGTAAATCAAAGAAATAAATTATTTTCAAAAGAAACAGTTACAGATAAAGAACTTGCAAAAATGAAATATTTTGGATATTCATTTATTTTTCATTCAACAGATTATGATACAGCAGAAGTAGTAAAAAAATATTTCGAAAAAGATATTGTAGAAAAATCATTTCATCAAATAAAGGGTGTATTATCGCTACATCCGGTAAGATTACAAATGCTAGAAAGAATTTCGGCACATGTAAAAATATGTTATTTAAGCTTTTGCATACTTTCATTAATAAAATATAAACTTAAAAAATTAAATATATCGGCAATTGATGCATTAGAAGAATTGTCAACAGCGTACAAAGTATACTTAACGGATGATAAAAATAATTTTAATTGGTCAAAAGTAGTAACATTAAAAAAGCCTCAAGAAAAAATCATTAAGGCTTTAGAGATTGATTAATGTAGTGTATAAAAAGTGAATTAAACTTAGGTAAATTAAGCACTCTGTTTGGGTGCTTTTTTTGTTTTGAAGATTTTAGTTTGAAGTTTGTTTATATCCAAAACTTCCGGGAATTATTCCTGCTTCAAATGTTTGAATTAATTTTCCATCTGCTGAATAATGTAGAATTATTCCATCTTCGGTAAAACTAAGTGCATCGCTAACAAATATTTCAGATGTTATTGGATTTACAAAAAATCTGTAAAAATTTCTATTTTCCTGTTTGATAAATGCAGTTTTTGGTATATTTTTATCTTCAATTGACATTTTATATATTCCATTTTCGGAATTTGAATTACTACCCCAACTGTTGTTTAAAAAACAAATTGTATCTTTAGTATTATTTATGCAAATATTTGAAGGCGAATTTTTTATATCTTCAAATTGAAATACAGTGTCAATTACAAAATCAGAAATTGAAACTTTAGTTAAAGCCGGAAGTTGTTGTTTTTCATCGCCTTCGTTACCTCCATCAGATAAAATCCATAAATTTTCATTTTTATCAACTACCATGCTATTAGGCTGATATGTGACTTCAATGTTTGAAATAATTTGATTATTTGTATCTATTTTAAAAACTTTATTGTTAAAAGACCAACTCAAAACATAAGTAAAATTTTGATAATAAATAAATTGTTCGCTGCTACAACCCAGATTAATATTACCTGTAATTTCAAAAGTCGAAGGGTTGAAAATGGTAATATATGAGCTGTATAAATCAGAAATATAAGCTTTTTCTGAGTCTATAATGCAGATTTCACGCGGCGAAGTGAGTCCGGTAATTTCTGCTTTAAACTCAAATGTATTTTTATCGATAATGAATATTTTTCCCGAATTATTTATTGTAACAAATGCAAAATTTTCAAAAAATGTAATACTTTGAGCTACATCACCAAGCGGAAAATTATTTACATCATAAAAAACATTGTTATAAATCTTATTTTCAGATAAATTAATGAATGAAAGTGAAGAATTTCCGTAAGTAAAATTTCCTTCGTTACAAATAAAAATTCCATCAGTAGTAAAATTGTAATTTACAATATTATCTTCAGGCTGTTTACAAGATGAAAGAAAAAAAAATAGAATTATTAAGTAAGGAAAGGTGTTTTGCATGAAGATAAAGATAATATATTGTAACTCGTACTTTGACAAAGTTTTACAACCTTGTCAAAGTTATTAAAATTGCTTTTATTGTTAGTTTTTAACAGGAATTTTCGACAGAATTTCGACAACTAAATCCCAAAACATTTCAACGGTTTTAATTTCCATTCTTTCGTCGGGGCTATGTGCACCTTTAATTGTTGGTCCAAACGAAATCATGTCCATTTTAGGATATTTTGTTAAAAATAAGCCACATTCTAAACCTGCATGAATTGCTTTAACTTTAGGTTCGATATTAAATAATCTGCGATAAGCAGTTTGCGATATTAACATAATATCAGAATTTGTATTAGGAGTCCAACCCGGATAACCTTCATTATGAGAAATTTCAGCTTTTGCAAGTTTAAAAACAGACTCAACTTTATGTGAAATATCTTTTTTTGCACTTTCAACCGAACTACGCTGACTTGTAACAACTTGAATAATATTTCCGTCAATAAATTTTACAGATGCAAGATTTGTAGAAGTTTCAACAAGTCCCTCAATATCCTGACTCATTGCATAAACTCCGTGTGGACAAGCATAAAGTGCATTAATAAGATTCTCCTGAACAGATTTATTAATAACTCTTTTAGGCAGTTCAACTTTTTCGAGTTTAATTTCTAAATCTGGCTCAGTAACTTTAAGTTGATTTTTCATTTCAGTTACAAAAACAACGAAAAGTTTGTTCAAATCTTTTTCAAATTTACTTTTAAGTGTAAAAATTGCATGAGCCTCTCGAGGTATTGCATTTCTTAAATTTCCACCGTCAAATATTGCTAATCTGAATTTTGCAATTTTAGTTAACTGATACAAAAATTTAGTAACAATTTTATTGGAATTGCCTAAGCCTTTATTTATTTCATCGCCCGAATGTCCTCCTTTTAAACCTGTTACATTAATTTTAAATGCCAATGAATCAATCGCAGGTTTACGTTTTTTGTATAAGAATTGAGCAACAGTATCAATTCCACCAGCACAGCCGATAAAAAGTTCACCCTCGTCTTCAGAATCAAGATTAATAAGAATATCCGAGTTCAAAAATCCTTCTTCTAATCCAAAAGCACCCGTCATTCCACTTTCTTCGTCAACAGTAAATAAACATTCGATTGGTCCATGTTTTATATTAGTAGAAGATAAAACTGCCAAAGCAACAGCAACACCAATGCCATCATCAGCACCAAGAGTTGTTCCTTTAGCTTTTACCCAGCCATTTTCGAGAAATGCTTCAATAGCATCATTTTCAAAATCATGTACTTTATCGTTATTTTTCTCGCAAACCATGTCAATGTGTCCTTGCAAAACAACCGATTTTACATTTTCCATACCTTTTGTTGCCGGTTTTCTTATCAATACATTATTCACCTTATCGGTAAGTATTTCAAGATTATTTTTTTCAGCAAATTTTTTGAGATACGAAATAATTTTTTCTTCTTTTGTTGATGGACGAGGTATTTGCAGGATTTCTTCAAAATATGTCCAAACTTCAGTAGGTTTTAATCCTTCAAAAATATTCATAATTAATATATTAAGATAAAATTTTAAAAATCATATTTATTGATATTCAGAAACAAATTAAATACCAATGTCGTTTAGTTAAGGATTTCCCTGACTGTTATCCCCAAGAGTACTTGTGGATTTGAAAAGAGGAATAAGTACAATGAAAATATTGAAAAACTAAAGCATTTACTCCCTTATCGGTCGTGAAATTGTTCAAACAAACATTTGAAATTTTTCCTTATTTTTATTCCAGGAGTTCCTTTCAGAATGACATAACGGTTTTATTTTAAATATATTATTAACTAAACGATATTGAATTAAATACAGTTAAGTAGTAGTTCAAATTTATTTGTATATATTGTATTAACTTTTTAAGCGACTATAATACTAATTGTCAGGTGAAAACACCTGACAAGTGCAACAAGGAAAATATACAAATAAAATTGGCTCTTTACTTCTACTTTACCAAGTTAAAATTATGGACTATCGCATTAGCCATCAACTTAATCTTTTGATTGTGTACAAAAGTAGTGACTTTTCCAAAAATCATGTCATCATGAAATGAACTTGTGGATTTTTGCTCTTATTGAAATAAAAAGTAAATTTGTTGTAATATATTTACATTCAATCTTTCAGATATACTTTTTATAACTTTACTGCATCCATCAAAGAGTTCCTTTGGGATGACAGTTTGGTTTGATGTTAAGTCACTATTAATTTACGCTATCAATCTTTTATGGGCTAAAGCCTTAATTTATTTGTTTTCTTACACTACCATAAGTGGTAAAGATAGTCAATAATCTGTATATTTATCATTTATAACTTCGTAAAATAGAATTACCTAATTGTTTAAAATAATTCATCAAATATAAAAAATACTTTTGAATGAAAAAATGATAAATACCTGCAATTTTTTGTGTGTACCAAATATAAAGTCAAAAAAAAGGTCGGAATAAAATCCGACCTTTTTTTTTCTAGTTTATCTTAGTAATGTTACGTTACCTACTTCTTTAAATAGTACTCCATTATCGTATTTTCCAACAGCGTAAAATACATATACACCTTGCGGAGCAATTTCTCCATCAATGTAGCCGTCCCATCCAATTTCAGCATCTTTACTAACAAATATCAATTCGCCCCATCTGTTGTAAATTTCGAGAGTATAATTTTCGATACCAGTTTGTACTACCGGTAAGAAAATATCATTATCATAAGGATTTAAAACTCTTCCGTCAGCAGATGGACCTGTTAAATCAGGCGTAAATGCATTAGGGAAAATTATTTCACCAGCAGGTTTAACAATTACAGGGAACTCATAAGTCAGCACATCAGTACAACCTTCCAAAGATTCAACTCTTAAAGTTACAAAGTAAGAACCTTCCTCTGTATAGTAATGAATTGGTTCTGTTTCAAGGCTATATGTTGCATCTCCAAAATCCCATTCATTAACAACAGCATTTAAAGAATAATTATAGCAGTGTACAGGTTGATTTGGAAGCATAACTTCTAAAGGAGCTACTTCAAAATCTGCAACAGGCACATTATAAACAGTAATTGTGTCAGTTCCAACTTTAGTAAACGACCAAGGTGGATTTGAACCTTCACCTGATACCCACAACTCTGCAAAATACTTACCTGCACCAACAAATGTGTAAACAGCCATATCATTTAGGTCGCCCATTTCAATTTGTGCTATAAGTACTTTCTCATCTCCTAACTGATAAATATCCCATCTGAATTCAGAAACTCCCGGAGTTGTGAATAATACATCATTAACTGTAAACTCGTGAGGATAAGGAGAACAATCTTCCACTACATCTGTTTCAATTCTCTTTGGCTCAGGAGCTAAAATTGTAATTGAAATTGTTAAAGAGTCTTCGCATCTACCATTATTAACAACAAGTGTAATTGGATAAACTCCCCAAGAATCGTAACCATCATAAGTATAATATTCAACAAATTGTTCCTGAGTCTTTTTATCTCCATTTCCATAATCCCAGAAATATGTACAATTCTGGCTCGAACTATTTGTAAAAGTAACATTAGTTGAAGGATAAAATTGAATTATTGGTGTTGGAAGAAATTCAACCTTAGGTATGTAATATACTGTTACTGGTTTTGTAACAGAGTCTCTACAAACAACACCGTCAGCAACTTCAACTTTTGCAAGTAATCTTACATAATAAGTTGTATCAAAATTATTACTGTAATTTACAAACGTTTGGCTGAATATTTCTTCATAACCATGATTTTCAGTCCAACCTCCATACAATCTAGACCATGTGTATTGAGTTCCAGGTATTGTATCAATAGCAGAAGTTGTATTTCTGAATGAAACTTCAAGCGGAGAACATCCTTTTCCGTTTTCAGGAGTCATTACAAACTGAGATACCGGCATTTTGTAATATTTAATTGCGACGGTATCAACTGCCTTACATACTTCATTGAATGTGAATGTTACACCAGTTCTGGTTACAGTCCATTTTAGATTATTTACAACATTAGGAACAATATTGTTAACAAAACTATTCATCGAATTTAAGTTTTGAATTGTAGCTCCACTACCGCCTAATATTTCCCACTGACCTTCCCATGTACTTGGTAATTGATAATTTAACATTCCTCGAGCGTCCAAAGAAGTAGTATCATAACATAAATACTGATTATCACCCGCATAAGTGTCAAATCTATAATTATAAATACTTACATCATCATAAGTTTGATATCCATTTTTAGCAACATTCCATCTGAAAATATTTTCACCTCGTGCTATATTTCTAATAATTGAAGTAGCATCTGAAATGTTTTCAAAATCTGCAGAACCTTGTAAAGTAGTCCACTGAGTTATAGCATTTAATACCGGTATTGCTTGCATACGTGTAGTATCGGTACAAATATTCTGATCTTGACCTCCATCTGCTTGTAAACCATTGTAAATAATATTAACATCATCATAATCACTACAACCAGTAGCAGGGTTATATACATACCATCTGAATGTATTGTAACCGTACTGAAGCGCCGTTACAGTTGCACCAGGGTCATTAATTGGTTGAATAACACCTTGTCCGGCAGTTATAGACCATGAACCATTTCCAGTATAACTAGTTGAAGCTCCTAATGTTGCATTTGGCTCAGGAACTATCTGGTCTTCACCTGCATATACATCAAAGCTGTTATTTTTTATCATAACATTACTACTACCAGTACAACCATTTTGAGATACTGTCCATGTAAAAGTATTGATACCATCAAATAATCCCCAAACCTGAGTATTAAACAACGTTGGATTAACAAAAGTACCATGACCACCAACAACAGACCATATACCTGTTCCACCATTTTGTGGAGGATCAGCAGCAAGGTAAGCCATTGTATCGCAAACATTTTGGTTTGGACCAGCTGTTTGATTTACAGTATTATTTGTAATAATAATCTGATCGTAATCACTGCAAGCACCGTTGTAAACAGTCCATCTCATGGTATTATTACCTTGACCCAGACCGCTAACAAAAGCATTTGTTGAGTTTGCATTTTGAATAGTCCCTGCACCACCAATTATGGTCCAGATACCATAAGCACCAGGTTCAGGAGCAGTTGCATTAACATTTGCATAATTTTCGCAAACAATAAAACTACCACCAGCTTCGGCATTAGGCTGATTGTTAGTAATAACAACATCATCAGAGGCAGAACAACCGTTACGAGATACAGTCCAAGTAAATGAATTAGGTCCATAAGACAAACCATTTACAACTGTATTGTATGAAGTATTCTGAACAAATAAACCAGCACCACTATTTACAGTCCATTCTCCAGTACCACCAAGTCCAGGATTTGTACCATTTAAGATAGCAGAAACATCACAAACTATTCTGTCAACACCAGCTGATATTGTGAAGAAATTATTTGTAACCAATAAATAATCTTCAGCTGAACAACCACTATTGTAAACAGTCCATTTTAAGTTATTTGAACCAAAACTAGCACTAGTTATTGTAGTCTGGAAGTTAGTAGGATTTGAAATAGCAACAGAACCACCAATAACAGTCCAAGCACCAGTACCCGGAGTTGGGTCGTTTGCAACAAGTGATGCTACATCTGAAGTACTACAAACAATTACATCATCTCCGGCATAAGCTTCAACTGTATTATTAATCACATCAATACTAGCTGTACTACTACAAATACCTTTTGTTATTGTCCAAATTAAAGTATTATTTCCTCTTCCCAAGTTATAGGCTAGAGTAACATTATTCGTAGGTTCTTCAAATAATGCAGAACCCGCTGTAAACGACCACATACCAGAGCTACCACCTACAGGGACATTACCTAATACGACTATTTGAGGTTCGCAAAGAGGATTATTACCAGCCATTTGTGCTGACGCTTGATATAAGTTATTTTGAAGAACCATATCATCAAAAGCCTGACAATCATCTTTTACAACAGACCATCTGAAAGTGTTAAATCCACTGCCAAGACCAGTAACAGTTGTATAGAACGCTGTTGGATCTGCAGGAACTCCACTACCAGAAATAAGTGTCCATCTACCTGCTCCCGGGCTAGGATTATTTCCTGATAAGAAACCATCAACACCACAAACTTCCATAGTATCCTGAGCTACTACAGCATTAACCGTTCCGTTAATTATAACAACAGTATCATTGCTGAAACAACTTCCTTTACTTAATGTCCAGATAAATCTACTATCAGACGATAATCCATTTACATCGGTATTTGGACTATTAGGACTTACGATATGACCTGAACCTGCATTTAATGACCATGTTCCAATAGAATTATAAGGGGCTAAATTTGCGCTTAACTGAACCTGATTATCACAAATCCTTAAAGTATCTTCAGAAATAATTGATTGAGGAGCGGTGTTATTTGTAATTGTAATTGGATCGTAACTAGAACAAATTCCAGATGAAATTGTCCATCTGAATGTATTAGCACCTTCAGCCAAACCTGTTACAGTTGTAATATTAGAAGTTGGATCAGAGAAAGTTCCAGAACCAGCAACTATAGTCCATCTACCTGTACCTGAAATAGGAACATTAGCATTAAGTTGGGTAGCAGCACTACAAACTTCTTTATCTTCACCAGAATAAACATTTATTTTATTATTAACAACAACAATAGTGTCCTCAGACATACAAGCTCCTCTTCTAATTTGCCACAAGAATGTATTGTTTCCTGTTGCCATACCAGTAATCTCAGTAAAGTAATTGTTTGAAGTAGCAATAAGACCTCCACCACCAACAAGCACCCATAACCCTGTTTCATCTAAATTAGGATTAGTTCCAACCAAAATAGCTTGTCCATCACACGAAATTTGATCAACACCTGCATCTGCCTGACTAGGAGAGCTATTTGTAATTGTAACAGAACTCAATGCTGAACAAATGCCTCTAGTTACTGTCCATCTGAATACGTTTGGACCTGAAGCCAAATTAGAAACAGTTGTATTATGTACAGTATGATTTAAGAAAGTACCATAACTACCAACTCTTGTCCATGAACCTAATCCATTTGGAGGACTTGCTTCAAGTTTAAATGTATCGACACAAATTTCTTTACTGATACCTGCAAACGCAGTGATAGAACTATTTATAATTTTTATAGTATCACTTGTATTGCAACCAGTAGAAGAATCTGTGATTGTCCATAAGAACTGATTTACACCTGAATTTAAACCTGTAACCAAAGTTGAAAAGTTAGTTGCATGTTCAATTAACCCTACACCCGAAATTATACTCCATTGCCCTGTTCCAAAGTCTGGGTTATTACCTGTTATAACTGCAGTATTAACACAAACTTCCTGGTCTGGAGCTACAATTGCCTGAGTTGGTGTAATATTATTGATTGTAATTTCGTCATAATTACTACAAGTACCATCTGTAAGTGTCCACCTCAATTTAGAAATACCACGAGATAGATTTCTAACCCATGTATTGTAAGATGTTTCATCATCAATATTACCATATCCTCCAACTACAGTCCATTCACCTGTAGTACCTATTAGTGATGCCGGTATTGCATTTAACTGAAATTCAGAATTGCATAAAGAAGGATTTCCATTTCCGGCATTAACCTCAATAGCTCTGTTATTGATAATAACTTCGTCATATCCAGAACAAATTCCGCTTGAAACAGTCCAAACAAAAACATTAGCACCACTTCCAAGATTATTTACAGTAGTAACATTTATTGAAGGATTGACAATATCACCAGAACCAGTACTTATTGTCCAAACACCTAAATCAGAACCAACATTGTTTCCAAATAAAGTTGCAGTACTAGAACAAACTAATGTGTCTTCTCCAGCATTAGGATAAACAGATTTGTTAGTAATAATCATAAAGTCTGAGTCCGAACAACCATTATTGTAAATTGTCCAAGTAAACAAATTATCACCAGGAATTAAATTAGTAACAGTTGAATTGTATTTAGTTGGGAAAATAATATTAACACCAACAGGACCATTCCATTCACCTGTACCCGGTTGCGGATCAGTTGCAGCTAAAGTAGTAGAAGTTTCACAATACTCTGCAATATCTAAGCCAGCATCAGCTGTAATTGAGTTATTATTTATTGTTAAATCCTGTGAAACAAAACAAGTTGAATTAGTAACTGTCCATCTAAAAATTTCAGTTCCATTATCGATTCCTGTTACTTGAGAATCATGTGCTGTTGGATCAACTATTACATGAGGACCCGGAGAAACTTTTGTCCATAATCCTTGATTGCCTGTACCTGTTAAATCATTTCCAGATAAAGTTGTCCAAGATTGACAAATATTCTGCTCAGCACCAACTTGAATAACAGGACTATTGTTAGTAATAACAACATCATGGTAACTACTGCATAAACGTTGATAAACAGTCCATCTAAAAGTATTTGCTCCTAATCCGATATTATTAACAACAGAATTCCAAGCAGAAGGTGTAGCAAAATCACCAGCACCAAAAACTATTGACCATTCACCTGTACCAAAAGCATTTGGATTATTAGCAGTTAATGTATAAGAATTATCGCAGATTGACATTGGAACTCCTGCATTTGAAACAGGTATCAAATAATTTACATTTATTACGTTAGAAGATGCAGAACATGAGTTATTATATACAAACCAAGTAAACAAGTTTGAACCAGGATTTAAGTTTAATGCCTGTGCATTGTATAGAGAATTATTTGGATTATAAGTTACACCCGGAGTTGTACTTACCCAGTAACCTGAGTTATTAGCACCAGGATCAGTAGAAATCATTGTTGCAGAATTTTCACAAACTTCCTGAGGATAAGCGATTGCTGTAACCTCTTTATTCTGTACAACAACCATATCATCGTCACTACAACCATTTTCAAATACTGTCCATTTTAGAACAGTAGAAGCACCTTGAGTTAAAGTTATAGAAGTATTTGGATTTGTACTATCATCAATTACTGGTGTTCCTGAAATTGGCGTCCAATATCCATAAGAACCAGCGTCAGGTCTTCCCTGACCTTGTAAGTAAGTTGAACTTTGACATATAGTTTGGTCGACTCCTGCAAAAGTTTCAAAATAATTACTTACTACCGAAACATTTACAGAACTTAAACAATTTCCATAAGAAGTAGTGTTTGTAACAGTCCATGTAAATAAATTAACTCCCCATTTCAAATTATTAACATCAGTATTACTACTTGAAGGAGAATCTATTACGACAGACGAAATATCTAGCAACTGCCATAACCCTGTTTCAGTAGTCTGACTTGGAGGTGTTGCTGTTAAATTAGCAGTTGTTTCACAAACCGCAGGAATATTTCCAACAAAAGCTTGAGTAGCTGAATTATTTCTTACAATAATTGTATCAGAAGAAGTACAACTTTCTTTTTGTATTGTCCATACAAAACGGTTTACACCCTGACCCAAATTCGTAACACTTGTTGTAGGACTAGTTGTATTGTCAATAATTCCTGGTTGTCCATCAGCTTTTTGCCACCATCCAAATGCTGGTGCAGTAGGAGTTACTGCATTTAAATTAGTGTAGTCTATGCATAAATGGTTTATATCGGAACCGGCATTTGCAACAATTGTATTATTAGTTACAGTAAATGAAGCTCCCAAATTACAAGTATTATGATATAAAGTCCAAGTAAATGTAGTTGTACCTGCTCCCAAATTATATGCATAAGTTGAATTTGCACTAGGAGTATGTATTGTACCTCCGCTACCCGCAGTTACAGACCAATATCCAGTTGTACCTATTTCAGGGGCAACAGCTTGCAAGTTTACTCTGTTTTCGCAAACTGAAATATTGTTACTGATTAAAACAGGTTGTTTTGGCATATCATTAGTTATGGTAACATCGTTATAGAAAATGCAACCATTTCTTTGTACAGTCCATCTGAACTTATTATCACCATAATTTAAACCAGTAACTGTAGAAGTATTTAATGTTGGATTTGTAATTGCAGCAGTTGTTGTTCCTTGTGTTGACCATAACCCACTACCGTTTGTAACATTTACTGCATTTAATTGAGCAGTAGTAGAACAAACAGTACTATTTATTCCGGCATCTACATCAAATGAATTATTTGTAAGTACTACATCATCATAAGCTTCACAACCGTTTGCAAAAACAGTCCATCTAAATGTATTATCATTTCTACTCAAACCTGTTACTGGAGAATTTGACTGAGATGGAATAGTAGGTACACCCGAACCGCTAACTAACGCCCATAAACCTGTTCCTCCTTGTAAAGCAGGATCATTTCCATCTAATACTGAATTATTCACACATAAATCTAATTGGTCGAAACCTGCATCTGCATCAACAGAATTATTAGTAACTATTATATTATCCGATACCAAACAATTATTGCGTGTAACATTCCATGCATAAATATTGTCACCTTTACTAATATTTCTAATTAATGTAGATTGACTTGTAGAATTATCAAATGTACCAGTACCTCCTATCAAAGTCCAATAACCTGTACCAGGTAATGGATTTTGTGCATTCATTTTAACTGTATCAGTACATATATATCTGTCAGTTCCAGCATTTAAGTTGAAATCATTATTAGTAATTGACACATTAACTGAATTAGAACATGCACCATTTGAAACTGTCCACACCAATGATATATTTGTATTTTTATCAATTCCTGTAACAACAGCGTTGTACATACTTGGATATGTAATTGTACCTGAAGATGTTGGTACAACTTTAGTCCATAAACCAGTATTTGGATCCGGATTTTGTCCATTAAGAGTTACAGTACCGTTACAAGTAGTCATTAACTGTGTTGCAGAAGCATATACTTGACTGTTTGTAATGCTTACCTGATTACTTGCTGAACAATTATTTTTATAAACAGTCCAAGTTAATAATGTTGGAATGCTTGTTAATCCAGCTACTACCGAATTATATGTTGAAATATCAGATACTAGACCTGGTCCACTATCCTTTGTCCATAAACCTGTTCCAGGAGCAGGATCATCTCCATTCAAATTATAAGTATTTTGGCAAACAACAACATTAGCATTTGGGTCAGCATTAACAGAAAATCCATTATTGCTGATATAAATTGATTTACTTGCCGAACAATCTGAATTTGAAACATTCCAAACAAAAACATTTGTATTTGGATTTAATCCTGCAACGTTACATACATTACTTTGCGAATTACCCGTAAAAGTAGCAACAAAAGGAGAACCTATAGTCCAATATCCTGTTTCACCAGGATTTAAAGAGTTGCCTAATAACGTTGCATTGTTTGAACATACAATTTGGTCTGAACCTGATGCTACAACGCTTCTGTTATTTATAGTTACTAAACTGACAGCTGAACAACTATTTTTAGTAACTGTCCATTGCAATGTACTGCTAATAGGTAAATTATTTACCTGAGTTGTATTACTTAATGTATTAACTATAATCAAACTACCTCCACTTAGGTTAGTCCAGAATCCTGTACCTCCATAATTTGAAGTTGTAGGATCATCTGCTAACATTGAAGTTGTATTAGAACAAATAATCTGGTCAGTTCCAGCAAATGAAACAACTTGATTATTTGTAATAAAAATTTCATCAATTAATTCACAATTTCCATTTACAACGGTCCATCTAAATAGATTTTGGTTTGGTGATAATCCTGCAACTGTTAATGCATTAACAGCTGAAGTTCCAACTAATCCATTTCCGCTTATTTGATCCCAATATCCACTTCCAATAGGTGTTGCTTGAGCTTCTAAAGCTATAGTTCCATCACAAGTTGTTGGTATTGTTGGTGCTATAATATTTGCAATACTTGGAATACCATTATTAATTGTCACAGTAGCAGTTTTCGGACATCCGTTTTTAGTAACATTCCAACCAAATATGTTATCGCCTCTATTTAGACTTCTAACAGTTGTTTTAGCATTAGTACTATTATCAAATATTCCAGAACCATATAAAACACTCCAATAACCAGTACCACCAGAAACAATATCAGCATCTAATTTTGCGGTGTCAGTGCAATTAATTTGATTTGAACCAGCACTTAGTTCGAAATTATTATTTGTGATAGAAATATCTATTGAATTAGAACATCCACCAACTGTGCTATAAACTGTCCATTTATATGTAACTGTACTTTCGTTATTAATACCGGTTACTGTAGTATTATAGATACTAGGATTAGAAATTATTCCAGAAGATGATGGAATATTTTTTGTCCATATACCCGTTCCAGGTGCAGGATTATTACCATCTAAAATAACACTTCCATCACAAGTTGTTAAGTTATTTGCACTTGCATATACAGAACGATTTGTAACAATTACTTGATCATCATCACTACATCCATTTTTAGATACAGTCCATGTTAAAACAGTTGGTATATCTGTTAACCCTGTAACTAGTGAATTATATAAAGTAGTATTTTGAATTACACCGGAACCTGATTTTGTCCAAATTCCAGTTCCTGGAGTTGGGTTAGTTCCACTTAATTGTAAACTACTTGAACAAATATCACGTATAGGTGATACATTATCAGCACTAACTGCAAATTCATTATTGCTGATGTTAATTGTTATATAGTCATTACAATTTGCATTTTGAATATACCATGTAAAGAAATTATATCCAGTATTTAAACCGGTTACATTACAAATATTAGATTGTGAATTTCCAGTAAATGTAGCTGTTAATGGAGCTCCAACAGTCCAATAACCTGTTTCACCTACATTAAAACTATTGGCTTGTAGCGTTCCATTACTTCCACAAGATGTTCCGTTATTTGCAGTTGCAGTAATTGAATTATTTGTAATTTCTACAACATCAGATGCTGAACATGAAGATTTTACAACAGTCCATTCAAAAATATTTGCAGAAGTTGGTAAATTTCTAACCCAAGTAGTATTTAACAACGAATCATCAAAAGTAATACCTGCTACACCAAGATTAGTCCAATAACCTGCCCCCTTGTAAATTGTTGTATTTGGATTTACAGCACTTAACTGATAATCAGGTTCACAAACTATCATATCTGGTCCTGCATCACTAGTAACCTGATTATTTGTAATAATAATCTCAGTATAATTTGTACAATTACCTTTTGCGACAGTCCATCTAAATCTATTATTGTCAGGGTCTAATCCCGTAACAGTTAATGTATTATTAGTATTAATTCCTATTAAACCACTACTACCTAAAGTCTGAGACCAATATCCACTTCCAAATTGAGGAATGCCAGAAATTAATACTATCGTTCCATCACAACTTTCAGTATTTAAAGGACCTGTAATTGTTGCATTACTTGGATTATTATTTGTAATAATTACTTGATCTGATTTATTACAACCATTTTTATTTATATTCCAAACAAATGCATTATCGCCGTTTTGTAGATTTCTGACCATTGTAGTATGATTGGTACTGTTATCAAATATACCATACCCACTTGCCACAGTCCAATATCCAGTTCCCGGGCTTGGATTTGTTCCACTTAATTGGAAGTCTGTAGCACAATCAGCTTGGTCTACACCTGCACTTATTGTAAAATCATTATTAGTTATTGTTACCAATATCGAATCTTTACAAATTCCTGTATTATTTGTAACTACCCATCTCAATAAAGTTGTTCCAAAATCAAGACCAGAAATACTTGCATAAAAATTAGCACTATTTGATATTAAACCTGTTGCACTATTTACAACTTTTTTCCAATATCCACTACCCGGATTAGGATCTCTAGCAGTTAATAAAGTACTTCCATCACATGTGGTTAAAGGTGTTATAGCACTAGCAGTTATTGAATTATTTATTATTATAACATTGTCACTTGCACTACAACCATCTTTTGTAACCGTCCATGTTAAAACAGATGGGTTTCTATCTAATCCACTTATTGTTGAATTATATAGAGTTGGTGTTTGAATAGTACAACTACCTGTTTCTGTCCAGATGCCTGTTGCAGGACTAGGATCTCCAGCCGTTAATGTGTAATTAGGGCTACAAACTTCTTTAGATGCATCTCCAATATCAACAGTAAATGAGTTGTTTGAAATAGTAATTGTTTGTGAATCGCTACAATTAAGATTACTCAATGTCCAAATAAATTGATTTGGACCTTGAGCAAGATTATTTACACTACAACTAGCAAATGTAGAGTTACCTGACAATACGGCTGTATAAGGGTAGTCCTTTGTCCAATATCCCGTTATATTTCCGCCTAAAACATCACTACTCAACAAAGTCGAAGTATTACCACAAACTATAATACTATCATTTGCATGAGCTGTTATCGTATTATTTAGAACAATTGTTTGTGATTGATCACTACAAGAACCATTAACCAACGTCCAAGTCAAAGTCTGATTACTTCCAATTGGTAGATTATTAGCAATTGCATTAGGACTTGTACTATCTGTAAATGTAATTCCAGAACTTGCCAAAGCAGTCCAATAACCTGTTTCACCCATCAACAATCCTGTAGCATTTAATTGAATATCACTACTACATATAGGACTATAAGTACCTGCAAATGATTGTACCTGTCTATTAAATATGCTTATAGTATCAGTTGTACTACAACTACCCTTTACAACTGTCCATACAAATTTGTTTTCACCTAATAATAATCCAGTTACAGTTACTTGATTACTAACACTTATTCCACTTAGACCAAGACCTGATATTTGCTTCCAATTACCTATGCCAAATACTGGAGATTCACCTGTTAAAGTAATGTTTCCATCACAGGTTTCAGTATTTAAAGGTCCTGCAATATTTGCAATACTTGCATTATTGTTTGTTACTTTAATTTCATCTGTCTTACTACAACCATTTTTGGTTACATTCCAAATAAATACACTTTCCCCATTTATAACATTTCTTACGTAAGTATTTGCATCTGTACTATTATCAAATTCACCATAACCATTACCAACTAACCAATAACCTGCACCAGGTAAAGGGCTGTTACCATTTAATTGGAATGTAGAACTACATTCTGTTTGGTCAAGACCTGCATTTATTACAAAGTCATTGTTGCTGATACTTACTTCACTAAACGAGGTACAACTTTCGGCTGAAGAGGTTACAGTCCATCTCAATACATTTACTCCAGATTGTAAATTGTTTACGCGGGTATTGTATTGACTGGCAGTTAC
>Ga0316608_1000527_pt1 | contig 17712 bp, 22 predicted proteins | sample MIS2016152B_MG_FD_207673 | JGI IMG/M metagenome (GOLD analysis project Ga0316608, IMG submission 207673) | Microbial mat bacterial communities from Middle Island sinkhole, Lake Huron, Michigan, United States - MIS.2016.152B | ecosystem: Environmental > Aquatic > Freshwater > Lake > Sediment...
GAATCCGATAGAAATATCGGATTTTTTAGTATATGTGTTTTTTATTTTTTTAAATTTTCATTAAAATAATTTTTTATATTCTAAAATATTTTGTATCTTTGCAATATAATTTAAAACAATTAATTTAAAATTTATAAGTTATGGAAAAAATTATAATTTATAAAACTAATGCAGCATTAGGTTATGGTCAATATACATATTTAATTAGATTAGATAAATCTAAAAACGGATATAATTATTTATGTGTTGATAAATTTACTGTTGGTGATAATTGTTATGAAATTGGAAAAATTGTTGAGGATTTAGAGGATTATTATGTTGAAAAAACAAATATCAATATCACAGAAATAGAATTTTGCAACACTGATTTATTTAAAAATGAATATCTAAACATAATTAATGTTGATGTTATTAGTTGGTTAGAAGGTAGAATAGTAGATACAATAAATGAAAGAAATTCATTAAATCCTAATAACGATAGAGAAGATATTATTATTATTAAAGTTGGTGAACTAACTGGTAAACAAACTGCTTATAAAGAAGTGCTAAATTATTTGAAAACTCACTAAAATAAAAAATCCGATATTTTTATCGGATTTTTGTTTATAGTATTAATAACATTTCAACATTTATATATAGAATAAACAACATTGAAAAATTATATGAAATCTAAAAATTTTATAAAAACATCTATACATGAATATTTGAATGAACAAAATGAAATATTGTTAGCGCCTAATGGTAAAAGAAGTCGTTTACATCCAAAATTATATAAATTAGTTAGAACAGATGAATTTAAAGCTTGGTTTGGCGATTGGATAAACGATTCAGATAACTCAAGCAAAGTTGTAGATAATAATGGCGAACCTTTGGTTGTTTATCATGGTACAACAAAAAATTTCAATATATTTGAAATAGTTGATAGAATTAAACCTGATTGGAAAATTAGAGAATATGGTGTTTATTTCAGTGATTCATACAGTACTGCAAAAGAATATTCTTTTGAAAAACCAGAAGAAAATGTAGAATATGTAGAGTGGTGTGAAAAATTAGATAAATTAAAAGCTGAACAAGATTGGAATGGCTGGGAAAAACTATATCTTTATGGAAAAGATATTTATAAACCAACACCTAAAATAATAAATACAAAAAGTATTAAAGTAATGGAATGTTTTTTAAATATAAGAAAACCACATATAAAAAACGGAAATGGTAAGCATTGGTTCAATATGTTTAAAAATATTGTTGATATTGCATTAGATAATAATAATGATGGAATTATTTGCACAAATGTAATAGAAGTATATGATGATGTACAAAATACTTATGTTGCTTTCAAACCAAATCAAATAAAACTTGCTGATGGTACTAATACATCTTTCAATTCTGAAACAGATGATATTAGATTTTAAAATAAATATAAAAATCCGATATTTCTATCGGATTTTTCATATTAAATAGTTTTTAAAACTTTTATAACAGCATATTTAACACCATAAGGAATCAAATCATCTAATGATGCGTATTCAAAATCATCAAATTTTATCTTTTCATCCTTACAAATACTATCAATATCATTTTGATATTTATAATATAATGTTTTCAACTTTTCATTGTCTTGAAAAAATGTAAGTCCATCTTTATCCTTAATAATTTTTTTAATAAAACTTTCAACCTTTTCACCATCTAAAGTTTTTTTATCAAATAATGACTTAATATCATCATCAACAAAATCTAAAACCTCTTTTGAAAATTCTTTATAATTATTATCAAGTTTTTTCTTATAATCGGAGATAACACCCTCAACTATAATTTCATTAGCTCTTTCATTAAATTTTTTCATATATTATTCCTCTCTAATTTTTTCACCTTTATATATGTATAAATAAGTATTTTTAAAATCACCAGTTTTAAAATCATCAAATTCTTCATTAGCTTCTATTAAAGATTTTGTTGACATTACAAATTGATATTCGTGTTTACTATCACCTTCACCACTCAATATCAAATATTTAATATCGTTTTTTAATTCACTTTTATTTTCATTAACTTTACCACTATTAATTTTTTTAACTAATGTTTTAATGATAAAATCTTTCATAGATTTAACGTTATAGTGATTTTCAGAATTAAGATAATCTATCAAATCATCTACATCATGTTTATCACTTGTTAATATGTTATCTAATATTTTAGCGCATTGACTTTTTTGACCGTTATACCAAGATTCTACAAAATGTTCAGGACTTTCCATGTGATTTACAACAACATCATCATCTTCTTCCTTTTTACCTTCATTCAAACTTTTATAAATACTTTCAATATCATCATTAGATTTTTTCATTAAATCTTCTCTATCATATTTATCACTTTTATCTAATATTTTTTTAATAGTTCCAAATCTATTAAATAATTTAGGTTTTTTACCTTCCATTACACTACACTCTTTTTCAATCTTAATGTAAATCTTTTCAACTTCTTTATCAGTCAAATCTTTTAATTTCTTTCTATTATATTTATCATCATTGTCAATAATAAATTTTTCTTGCTCTTCTCTAGTTTTTAAATGACTTTCATTACATTTACTACCTTTACATTCTTTTTCACAATCTAAATAAATTTTTTTGATTTCTTTATCTTCCATATCTTCTAATTCAGATTTTTTATAATCTTTACAATTAGCCAATATAAATTTAATCATATCATCTTTGCCTGTTAAATGGTCTTCATTTAATCTCACAGCAATTCTTTCTTTTAAACTTAATTCTTTCATAATATTATATTATTTTTTATTATTATATATTTTATTTATAAAATGAATATTTTATTTATAAAATGAATATTTATGAAAAATCCGAAACATTACATTTCGGATTTTCACAACATTAATAAATTATCCACCACATTGTGAATGACCACAATCAGGATTTATACACTGTTTACATCCATTTTCACGAATTACAGTTTTTTGATGACATGTTGGACATTCTTCATATTCACCAGCTTTACTACTCTTATCATCTTTGATATACCTACCTAAAATTCTAATTACACCTTTCTTCCAACTTCCAATCAAATCGCCATTTTCACCCATATTCAAATCACATATAATCTTAATAATATAATTCAAATCCATTTTATGTCTTAAAAGTCCAGATAATAATTTACCATAATTCCAATACTCTCTATCGAATGCACGACTCAATCCTTCCATTACAACTTTATATCCATCAGCATCAAAATATTCAAAATCAAATCTACTCTTAATCTCCTCACCATTGTCATCAGTTTTCTTAATCTTAACTTTTGTAATCAATCCACCACTTACATTTTTCGGAATAGTAAAACTTTCCAATTTACCTGTAAATATTTCATAAGGTTTTTCATCCATCAAACCAACAAAACAAACCCAATCCTCACCATTATTCTTAAATCTAATTACATCACATTTAATACTTTTAGGTCTTTTCGCAATCTCTTTAGATTTATCATCTTTATTACCAGATTTTTCATCTACCAATATACCACTTCTACTACCATCACGATAAACTGTGATACCTTTACAACCATATTCCCAAGCAGTTTTATAAATTTCTGAAACTAATTCCTCAGTTGCAGTTGATGGCAAATTTACAGTTGATGAAATACTATGACAAATAAATTGTTGTATAGCAGCTTGTGTTTTAACTCTATTAATCCAATTAATATCATCAGATGTAGCATTATAATATGGTGATTTTTTAATAATTTCATTCAATTCATCACCTCTTAATTTCATAACATCTTCAATATTATATCCATTCACACCCAACCAAGTTTTAAAATGATGATGAAATACATAAAATTCTTCAAATTTATCTCCCATATCATCAATAAAATCTACTTTGACATTCTTATCATTTGGATTAATCTTCTTTCTTCTCTTATATGCAACCTTAAAAACTGGTTCAATACCCGATGTCGTTTGTGTTAGTATTGATAAACTACCTGTCGGAGCTGCTGTTAAAATTGCAATGTTTCTACGTCCATGAACTACCATATCATTATATAAATCTATATCGTATTCTTTCATTCTCAACATGTATGGGTTATTTTCTTCTAATTTAGAATCATAGATTTCAAATCGACCTCTTTCTTTCGCCATTTCAACAGATGAACGATATGCAGATAACATCATAGTTTTATGAACTTCTTTTGAAAATTCAATCGCTTCATCACTACCATAAGTTAAATTCATTGCAGCTAACATATCTCCTTCTGCTGTTATTCCTAAACCACATCTACGACCAACAACTGCTTTTTCTCTAATTCCAATCCATAAATTCTTTTCAACACTTTTAATATCATCACTTTCTGGGTCACTTTCGATTTTTTCCAATATCTTGTCAATTTTTTCAATTTCTAAATCTACTATATCATCCATTAATCTCTGTGCTTTCATTGCATGAGATTTGAATAAATCGAAATCAAAATATGCTTTCGATGTATATCGATTTACAACATATGAAAAAAGGTTTATTGCCAACAATCTACAAGAATCTTTATCACACAATGCAATTTCACCACAATTTAAGTTGTTTAAATATATAGTTTTATATGAAAAAATATTATCATCATCTTCATTATTGATTTTTTCTTTAAATCCACCAACAAAATAGTTATGGTGTTGTTCAACAGTTCCACAATATACATCTTCAAATCCATCTAATTCAATTGAAACTATTCTATGATTATAATATTCTGCATTTTCTTTCAATTCTGCAAAATTTTTAAATCCATATATCGTATTCAAACGATAAGCAACATTTTTTTCTGAACATGCGACTTCCCATTCTTTTAAATATGGTACACGATTTATTTTTAATCTTAATTCTGTATAAATATCTAATTGTTTAGTTTTTAATTCTTTTGAACGATTTAAATTATATTTTTCAGTTTGTTCAACTCTATTTTTATTTACATCAACATTACCATTTAAATATTTATTTGAACATTTTAAACCACAAAAAGCCATTTCTCTTCTGAAATAAGATACATAAAAACTTTCACCACACATTTCACATTTCTTCTCAACTAATACTTGACCATTTTCGATTATAGCTTTATATCCTTGAGATGTTGCCTCATTATATGTTTTTTGTAATCTTGGGTCAACCTCAATATTATTTAAATTACAGTGTTTAGCACAATTGATAGAAAATTCTAACATATTACCTAAATCTTTTTTTCTATAATCTGTAAAAACTTTAGGTAAATTGTGTTCATTAGCATATTTTAACCATTCTTTATTTGAAAATCTATAATTTAATTTTTTAGTCAATAAAATACCATGATTAAATATTTCATCATTAGTTATATTTTTAGAATTAGCATTTTTTTCACCTTTCGATACATTGGATAATTTTTGAACATATTTTTCACGTTTTTCTGAATCATTTAAAACTTTAAATATAGGATTATTTAAACCTTTTTTATCTTCTGCATGTAATTTGTTGTGTTCATTAGCAGATAAAACTGATAAATTATCAGGATTGTTATTTAATTTATTTCTATCTTTATGATGAACAACATAACCTTTATCAATACAACCATGATAATGTTCAGCAATTAAAAAATGTTCCTGTACATATTTTTCATTTTCACCATTTTTAAACCATATATATTTACCAACATTAGAATCATAATCACTACTATTAAAAGCTTTATCAAAAGTTTTATATTCTTTTGTTAATATATGTAAACTATCACCATGTTTTAAATCTTTGGTTTCAACATATCTACCATCTTTAAGTCTAAATTTATGATTACCAGTCACTCTTATTGTATGACCATTTTCTAAAGTTATTTTATAAATCTCTTGTTTATAACCCGTTATTCTTGGGTTTAACATCGTTTTGATAACTAATTTACCTTCACTATTTAAACAATATACTTGTACATCTTTACCTTCTTCTGCTAAGTCTTTAATTTTAACATCACCTCTACCATCAGCAACTGCTACTAAAGTATCACAAACTAAACATGGATTAGTACTAATAGTTTTGAAACCAAAATCAGAATAGCAATCTGGTAATGATTCTCTAATGATAGTATCAATGAATAATATACCTGGCTCTGCACTACCGTGGGAGTTGCGGACTATTTTATTCCATAAATTTAAAGCATTTATATTTTTTGTAATTTTTGGATTTGGACTATCAACAGGATATTGTTGTGTAAATTCAGTATTATTTATAACAGAATTCATAAAATCATCACCAATTTTCACAGAAACATTAGCTCCTGTTACTTTTTTTGCATCCATTTTTGCATCAATAAAACTTTCAGCATCTGGATGTTTTATTGAAACACTTAGCATCAAAGCGCCGCGCCTAGAATTCTGCGAAACTTCTCGTGTTGTGTTTGAATATCTTTCCATGTATGGTACTATACCAGCAGATGTTAATGCACTATTTTTGACAGGAGTTCCCATAGGTCTGATATGTGAAAGGTCATGTCCGACTCCTCCGCGCCTTTTTTCAAGATGTACAACTTGTTCATCTATTCGCATTATACCACCATAAGAATCAACATTACCATCTAATCCAACAACGAAACAGTTAGATAAACTAGATACCTGAAAATCATTACCAATCCCAGCCATTGGACTACCTTGTGGTACTATATATTTAAATTTATCTAATAGTTGAAAAATTTCTTTTTCATCCATTCCATTATCGTATTTTTTTTCTATTCTTGCTAATTCTGATGACAATCGAACATGCATATCATAAGGAGATTCTTCGTATAAATTTCCATAAGAATCTTTTAAAGCATATTTATTTATCCAAACATTAGCAGCAAGAGTATCACCATTAAAATACTCTAAACTCTTTTTCAACGCATCATCATGCGTAACGACATTCCTGTTGTTTACCATAAATTTTAATTTTATTTTTACGTAATTTATATATTTAACATATTAGTTTCATACAACATCTATAATATCAACATTTTGAATGAGAATATGAAATTGTTAATGTTATTTATATTCTTTTACGAAAAAATGTGATTAAATGTTTCAATAATATCAATAATTTTAAAAAAATATATGAAATAATTTTTTTTATATCAGATATTATTTTTATCTTTGCATTATAATTAAATAATAAATATAAAATATTATGGAAACAACATTAGAAATCGGAATGGAAAAAAGATATGATGGTATATATTATTATACTTTTAATCTTAGTTTTGGTAGTAATAGTAAATTTTTGAAGGTTGTGTAATAAATGGAAAGAAATTAACACCATTAAGTGAAGCTAAAAAGTTTGCAAAAGAAAATGGTTATAATTATTTAAAAGTTATATCTATGACTTTTGGTAAAGATGATAAAATTTATAAATTATAAAAAATAATATTATGAGCTACATATACCCTATGATAATTGATAAAAATTCTAAAACTATACATTATACTAAGGAATATAATTTAGGTTGTGATTATAAATTAAATTTAAAAAAGTTAAAAAAATATCATATAACAGATGATAGTAATTTTAACATTTATTATGATAAAGATGACCACAATTACATTCTTAGAATATATCTTAAAAGATTAGAAACTACTAAAGAATTAGCAGCAAGAGTTAAAAAAGAAGAAAATTATATGAAAAATTACAATAAACAAAATAAGATATGAATTATGAAATAATAAAAGATTACAATGAGCTTGAAAAGTTTATTGATTTATTAAAGGATTTAAAATCCGATGAAACTTATTATGTTTGTTTATTTGCGAGAAACTAATATCGTAATGATATTGGATTAAAATCTGATAAACAACAATTAAAAAGATTTACATCTAATAAGAAAGATTTAATTTATAAAATTAAACAATTAGAGTGTGAAATAGGTTGTTATAAAACTTCTGAAGGTGAGCATTTTATTATGGAAGCTAAAATTTTTGTGTAAAATAAAAATCATTAATGATTTATAAAAAAATAAGATATTAAAAGTTTTAAAAGTTTTAAAAGTTTTAAAAGAATACATAAAATGATAAAAAATTATAAATTTAATTATGATAACGATAAAGCTATTGTTAGATTTATTGTTGATACTGAAAAATTTACTGAAGAACATGCAAAAGCAACTTTAGATTTTTTCACACTTGATTATGATGAAGATAATGATATTATTGATGAGGTTATGAAATATTATGCTTTTGAAGTAATTAAATTATCGTCAAATGATATTTTTAATCGTAATGTAAAACATGTTATAAACGAATTTAAAGGATTAGAAGGTTATTGTAATATTGATGGTAGTCGTGGAATAGAATTAGTTGAAATAACTCCACACAATTTTGATATATATTTATTAGAAGTAGAAATTAATTAATTATTAAAAAATAAATAAATGAAATTAGTAAAAAATTATGAATTAGTTTTAAATTCTATTAGAAAGAGTTTAAAAGATTATATCACTAGTAATAATATTAAAACTTTAGTATTAGGTGTTAGTGGTGGTGTTGATAGTGCTTTAATTGCAGCTATATCTAAACCCGTATGTGATGAATTAAATATTAATTTATTAGGTTGTTTTATACATATTGGTACAAATAGTAGTGGTGAAAAAATGAGAGCTGTTGATATTATTAAAGATTATTGTAGTTATGGTGTTGAATGTGATTTAACATCATCTTTCAATAGTATTTATGGTGATATTGATAAGATTGGAAGTAGTTTTGAATTAGAATTTAATGAATATGATAAAATCCGAAAGGGTAATGTAAAAGCTCGAATGAGAATGACAACATTATATCATCTTGCAGCTAAATATAATGGTATTGTTTTAGGTACAGAAAATTTAACTGAACATTATCTTGGATTTTTTACAAGAGGTGGAGATGAGGTTTCAGATATTGAATTGATAAATGGTTTGTGGAAAACTGAAGTATATAATTTATGTGATTATATTATTTCACATGATAACATCAATGATATGGCTAAAAAATCATTAAAAGCTTGTGTTGAATGTGATGCAACTGATGGATTGGGTATATCAAATACAGATTTAGACCAAATCCTACCTGATTGGAAAAGTGTACATGATAGTACAAGAAGTGGGTATGGTGAAGTTGATGATATTTTTATCAATTATTTTAATGGAGATTTGAGTTATGAAAGTAATTCTGTTATTAAAAGATATAAAAACAGTTGGTTTAAAAGGAATAGATTTGAATGTGATGAAAATTATATAAATAATTTTAAATAAAATTTGCTTTTGATAAAATTATATCGTATATTTGAAAAGTGAATTTGATTTATTGGAGAGTTGGCAGAGTGGTTGATTGCGGTAGTTTGCTAAACTATTGTGTGTAAAAGCACCACAGGTTCAAATCCTGTACTCTCCTCATTTTTAAGGTGTTATAGCTCAATTGGTATAGCATCTGACTGTTAATCAGAAGGTTGTTTAGGGTTCGATTCCCACTGACACCGCAAATATGGACAAGTAGCGAAGTGGTTAAACGCATCAGACTGTAAATCTGACACCTACGGGTTTCGGAAGTTCAAATCTTCCCTTGTCCACAATTTTTAACAATTTTAGTAGGCTTTTAATTGTTGAAATTTATTAATAATTTTTTTTTAAATTTAAAATCCACATCGAAATATTAGATGTGGATTTTTCATTTTATTCTAATTGCATAATTTTTAAAATTTATGACATCTTTTTTAATATCATCATATTTATCTACATCTAATTTCCAAATTTCTTTCACATTAACACCACCTAATGTTGCAAGTTTTTTATCAACACTATAATTTATCAATTTAATTTTCATATCATCACTCATATTTTTGATAAGAGTTTTTCCAACTTTCGTACCGTGTCCATAATCATCCATTGCAAGAGATAATTGTTTAGATGTAATATTTCTTTTAATATAATCCACAAAATCGATTTCAATTGATGAAATATCTTTTCTAATACTATTACTTGATGTAAAACAACGTTGAATTAAATCTGCAATAATATCTTCATCAGGATTAATATCATTTAAATCGTTTCCATCTATAACACAAATATAAGCTGTATCATTTATAGGTTTACGACATGATAAATTACAACCAAAAGCATAAATTAAAGCATATTCTATACTTTGAGTAAGATATGTTCGATTATATTGAGGTGTGAACATTTTCAATGATTTAACATCATGTAAATTTCCAGGAACTAATGTCATTGTTTCTAATATTTTATCAACATTTTTAGTACCATGATACCAATCTTTAGATTTCATATCATTTGTTGGTAGTGCTTCATATAATTTATTAAATTTAAAATACTCTACTATTATAATTAATTATTATTTATTTTTTAAAAGTTGGATGATTTGATATTAATTGTTTAATTTCTTCGGATGTTGTGACATCGTAAGCTGTTTTGCCGTTATTATTTTGTATATTCACATTAATATCTTTATGTTTTAATAACATTTTTACTATATTTATATTATTATTTAAAGATGCAGTATATAATACAGTTTTACCATTATTATCTTGTATATTAACATTAACATCTTTATGTTGTAATATTAATTCAGCTACATCATCACTATCATAAATAGATGCTATAAATAAAGCTGTTCTACTATTTTTATCTTGTATATTAACATCTATATCTTTATGTTGTAATAACAATTTTGCAACATCACTATAATTATAATCTGATATGACACATAAAATTGTTCTACCATTACTATTTCGCAAATTTACATCAATATCTTTATGTTGTAGTAACATTTTCATTATATCTATATTTTTATTTAAAGACCCTCTAAATAATGCTGTATCACCATATTTATCTTGTATATTAACATTAATATCTTTATGTTGTAATAATGATTCGACAATTTCTTTATAATTTTTAAAAGAAGCTATATATAAAACAGTTTTACCGACACTATCTTGTATATTAACATCAATATCTTTATGTTGTAATAATATTTTTACTATATCTATATTATTATTTAAAGTTGCTGAATATAAAGCTGTATAACCATCACTATCTTGTATATTGACATTAATATCGTTATGTTGTAATAATAATTTTACATTTTTAATATCACCACCTAGTTTTGATGATGTATTTAATACTGTTTTACCTTTATTATTTTGTTTATTAACATCAATATCTTTATGTTGTAATAATAATTTGAAAACTTCATTATTAATAATAGATGATGCCACATATAAAGCTGTATAACCATCACTATCTTGTATATTGACATTAATATCGTTATGTTGTAATAATAATTTTACATTTTTAATATCACCTAGTTTTGATGATGAATTTAATACTGTTTCACCTTTATTATTTTGTATATTGATATTAATATCTTTACTTTGTAATAATAATTTGAAAACTTCATTATTAATAAAAGCTGATGCCACATATAATGCTGTGTTACCATTAACATTTTGTAAATTAATATTTATATTTTTAATTTTTAATATTTTTTCAACAACATCTAAATAATTTTTTTCTGATGAATATATTAATAATGTATTTTTATTACTATCTCTTGTATTAATATTATAATTATTTATGAAATAATTGTAAATAAAATCTTTTTGTATATTTTCAAATAAGAAATTTATATCATCACCTAAAATATAAATATGTTTATTAAATAAATCTTCTGTAATATTTTCATTTTCATATAAATTGTAAATTTCTTCAAATTGTTTTTTAACTATTTTACTATATTTATATTTTTTAAAAATGTTATTAGGTAAGTTATTTATTTTAATTATATCCACTAATTCGACAGTATCATTATAATTGTTTTGGTGTCCACCATCTTGTGTATTACCATCTTCATCAATCGTAATACCGAACATAAAATTTTTATCTTTTTTATCGTAGTTAAAATTGAAAACCATATAAAAACATTTATCTTCTAATGGATTAATATATTGTTTAAAGTGTGTTCCAAAAGCGTAAACAATACACCATTTTTTACTTCCATAAGTTTTTATAAAAGCAGGATTTATAACTCTAAAAGCAAGTACATTATTTTCATTATGTATAAGTTGTATATCTTTTCCATTATGTAAACTTATTAGCTTGTTTTTAAATTCATCGTCACTTATATTTATATTATTCAATACATTTTTAATATCATTTATAAATTGTTGTATATTATTATAATTTGCTGTTGATGGAAATAAATCAACACCATCGTTTACATATTCAGTAAATACTGTTAGCGTATTTATATCATCTTTACTTAAATTTTTAACATTAAATTGACTTCTTAATGTTGGTGTTAAAAACTTATCTATAGTTTTTTTAATATTTGATAAATTTTCTGCTGTTGTAATATCATCAACTAAATTCTCAAATATATCATAATCTTGTATCTTCTTAGGTAAATAACTGTCTAATTTTTGACTATTTTTCTTTATATACTCAATCATCATCTGTAATGAATCACCATAGTTATTTCCACCTTTAATTTTAATACCATCTTCTACATAATATTTTAAGAAATTAAAAAGTAATAAATTCTGTTTATAATTTACAACAGCTTTAATTTCATCTAATATTTCAACTGGTATATAGTGTTCAACAGCATATTGATTAAACAAATTAATGTTTTCAAAAATCATTTTATATTTTAAATACTCTACTATCATAATTAATTATTATTTATTTTAAGGTATATATACATTTGTAGGTGGTGGTAATATATTATTATTCACATCTATTACACCAGCGTTTATACTATTATCATTTATTACATTATTTGGATTTGTACTTATAACATTACCTTTTCTATTTATTTCAGCTTCTTCTGCTTTTATATCTCCAACTTTTCTAGCTTGTAAATTATCGTATAATAATTTTCTAATATCTAATATATTAAAATTAATATCTTCTGTAAATGTAACAGGTATTTTTACAAAATTACTAATTTCATAAATAAGATTATTTAATAAACTATTTCTAACATCAGTTATATCTCTAACAGCTCTATTTACATTTCTTTCTAAAGCTTTTTGAGCATTATATACAATTTGGTCTAATCTACTTTTTTCAACAGGATTGTTATTATATAATGTTTTTTCAAAATTTCTATTTAATCCACTATTATTATATGTGTTTGTTTTTTCTGCTATCTTTTGATTACTTACATTTTTAAACATTGAATAGCTACTACTTTCATTTACACTTCTACCACCTTCTACATCATTTGAATTTAATATTATTTTAGCTTTTTTATTATTTAATTGTAAGCTATTTGGTATCATTAATGGTAGTATTTCCTTTTCAACACTTTTATATATTATTTCAAATTCTAAATCGCTTATAGTTTTACTTATAGTATCTCCTGCCATTTGTAAACTATTTGGAATAATACTATTTGGTAGACTTAAATTACAATCATGTAATGTATATATAATTGCTGATGGATTTTCATTTATCATTGATGTTGTATTACCTGCATCCGTTGGTATTCTAAACTTTCTATAATCTGTATATTTAATTTTCATATCGAATCTAAGACTATTAGATGGAATTAAATATCTTTGATTTTTGAATGAATAACTAAGATTTAAATATAATTCTCTAATATAATTAGAAATCATTGTAATATCTTCTTTAAGTGTTATTTTTAATGTGTCTTTTTCATAATCTACTATAAATTTTTCTAAGTTATCTAATCCTTCTATTTTATTGATATAATATGTTTTATTTTTAACATCGCTGTTGAAATCTCCATCAAATATTTTGAAAAAATAATTTTGAAATTCTGCTAACATGTTATCTCTTCTGGCTATTTCAGGTATATTAGAATAATTATTGATAAAATTTTTAGCACTATTTTTTAATTTATTATTAAATAGTGGTGAATCATCTTTCATGACAATAATATTGTATCCTAATATAGTATCTTCTTCATAGTAGAAATTTGGGTCATTATAATCTAATCCGTATCTAAAAGTGTTATCATCAATGGTAGGATATATTTGAGTATTGATAACTTCTAATGTTTGATTACCTTCTACCTCACCTTTTTCATTAATATAACCATTAATATAACCTAATTTATCTTCCATAATATTATTATTTGAGTAATTTTAATTATATATTAAAATATTTTATTAAAATATTAAAAATATTATTTATAAAAATTTTTTATATGAGAAATTATTTATACCTTTGTAATGTTGAATTAAATATTAATAATTAAAAAATAAAAATTATGGAAAATATATTAAATGAATTAAAAAGAGATTTAGAAAATGTTGAGAAGGAAATTCTTAATGATTTAGAATTTTTGACAAATCCAAACATTTCAAAACACATTAAGTCTGATAATAATTCTTATTATGAAAAACATATTGCAGAAGAAAAAGTTTTAAAAAAATATATCAAATTGATTGAGGATAACATCAATAATAAAGTTGATGAAAGTAAATCCGATGATATATTAATTAGAGAAGCAGCAATGAAATGGTGGAACAATTTAAGCAGTTTAAGAAGAACTGAAATTTGTGATACTAATACTGAAATTTTTGGTAAATTTAGAAGACATGAAAGTTTAACAGGAAGAGAAATCGAAGTTTTTTATATAATGTTCATACAAAATAAAAAATAAAATTATGGAAGCTAAAAAAACATCAACAGCTAAAGAAAAACTTAAACATTTACCTTATAATTTACTTATATATTCGCCAAATTTTGGACTGTATATGTTAATTACGAGCATGTTAAAAATTGATATTTATATTTCATTATTAATATCATTTTATTTATATTTCAGTAATGTTGCTAATAATTGTGATAAGGATTATTTAGAAGAAAGAATTAAAAAATTAGAAGATAAAAAATAAAATTATGAAATTATTAAACACATATTATTTAAATGAAAAAGAATACAATTTCACTATTAAATTAATAAATGATAATGAGATTTCTTTTATAAATAAATTTGGTATTGAAATGTTTGAATTTATCAAAGAATATCCTTTCATCATTGACTATCCAAAATATAAACACATTCCAGATGAATATTGTAAATGTTGTGGATATATAATACCAAATGATAAAAAAATTCAAACTATTGACGATGGTTATATTCCAAATATTGATGATATAACTATAAGTAGTTATAAATTAGCTGATGTTATAAGATTAAAAAATTCAACAACTACTGATAATACTTTTAAAGATTTTAAAGCTGAATGTGAATTATTTTTATTAAAATTTAAACAAATACGTAATAAACAAAATTATGAAAAAAATATATTATAAAACAACTGGACATGAACCTGATATAAACTGTACACAACCATGTGAACATTTTAAAAATAATATGGTTGGTAGTGTTTCTTGTCAAAATTGTAAATATTGTAAAGAAATTAATTTTAACGATGATTTTATTGTATGTAGTAAAGATGATAAAGAAGAAAAATTTGATTGGTTAAAAGCTACATTAATATCTAATTTAATTTTTTCATTTATTAGTTCCATTTTATATACATTTTCAAATGATGAAAGGTGGTTTAGTAGATTCGCATTAGGGTTAATTTGTGTTGGATTTTTATATCTCAAAAGTAATAATAAGGAATAATAAAAATGGAAAAGTGTTTAAAATATATTTTAAATATAACAATTCTTAATAAAAAATATCTAATTACTACAAAATATGGTAATATTATAGATGTTGAAAAAGAATTGATAAATAAATATGGAGTGGAATATATTAAAGATTCTATTCGAGTAGAAAATTTATTAAGCCAATCCGAATTTGAATTAAAATATTGTAATAATTTAAGAAATGATATTATTGAATTAATTAATGAATACGATTTTTCAAATAAAACGACTAATGGTGATGATATAACTGAAATCGTATCGAGATTATATAGTATAATAAATTACAATTTTGATTCAAACAACATTGAAATTAATTCTTTGTATTATTATAATAGATATACTCTAAATAATGAAGTTGTACAATGGTATGAATATTATTTTGTGGATATTAATTTTTTTACTTTATTTTTCGATTGTATCATTGGTATAAAAACTAAAAACGAATTAGTAGATGAAATTATATACAATATAAAAGAAGTATTAGAATTACATATAATAGAAGAAATATAAAAATGGAAGATTTAGAATTAAAATATACAGATTCATTTAATCGTTTAAAAAATGATTTAGATGTATTTCATAGTAGTGGGGTGTTTGATAGAAATAATACATACATTATTAAAAATGTAAGAGGTGATATTACCAAACCTATTACAAATTATTATGAAATTGCTTTTAGTGGTTATTTCATCAAAGATAATTTAGATTTGAATAAACACTCTAAAACAAAAGATTTTAAATATATTTTCAAACCTGTATATTACAACTTAGAAAACGAAGTAGATTTTTATACATTAAATTTTATATTTAAAGATAAATTACCAACCGAATTTGATGATTGTAAATATTTCGATAATTTGAAACTGTTGAAATCGTATGTTAAAAACATAAAAATAAACAAATAAAAAGTTTAGATGAATATATTTATATCTTCTATATATAAAAATAATAATTTTCAGATTTTATTTTTAATATATAAAGAAAAATGATTATTTATGGAAGATATTAATATGGTTATCGAAACTTGGAACAAAAATCAATTTCACTCTTATTTTATTGATGATAAACATAGACTGAAATCTGATAAGTTTAATTCCTTTACAAATATAAGTCAATTATATGATTTATATAATATGGATTATCTATGTAGCACCACTTATAAGGTTGTTAAAGTTAAAAATAATATATTGTGTATTGTTAAATATGTAAAAAAGAAAGATGTTGAAAGGGTTGATTTCTTTTCAGTGAATAAAAAATTTAAAAAACACATTAATAATTTAAAAGAAATATTAAATATCGATGAAAGCATTGGAAGTAGTTGAGTATTGTGAAATATTAAAAATGATATTTGATAAATATGGTTTTTATAGCAGCTTTAATGATGAAAATAAAAATAAAAAGTTTATAAAATATATTGACTGTACATATGATAGTAGATTTAATAATATATACAAAGTAACCATGAGAAGTTTTGGTAGAGAATATATTTTCGATTGTTATTATAGTGTTGATGATGAAAAAATAAGATTTGATAGTATGTATGAGTGGATTGTAGATTTTTTTAACTAATTAAAAATTCCACAAACTTTTATAAGGTTTTTGAGCAATATCATCAATTGATAAAATATTTTTATCATTTGAACATACAATATCATCATAACTTATAACTTCTCTATGAGAAGCATTTGTATTATTTGTTGGAAACATAAATTCTACTAAAACAGAATTACCATAGTTTTCAACAACTTCGACTTTAACTTGTACTCCATTATAATTAATTGTAATTATATCATTTACACCTAAATTATAAGTTTCATAAAACCTACTGAAATATTGTAATTTATTTTTCATTAGTATTTGGATTAATTTTTATAAGTATTGCATTTTCATCTAATATGTCATAAATTTCTTCATATATATCAACACATTCATCATAAGTACTTTTAAGTTTCAAATCATTTAAAAGTGTTTTAAGTTTTTCAGCATTGATAGAAAACATATCGGTATATTCTAATAATTTATTTGTGAAATTACTATTAAATTCTTTAATATTGTTGGT
>Ga0316608_1000528_pt1 | contig 17708 bp, 12 predicted proteins | sample MIS2016152B_MG_FD_207673 | JGI IMG/M metagenome (GOLD analysis project Ga0316608, IMG submission 207673) | Microbial mat bacterial communities from Middle Island sinkhole, Lake Huron, Michigan, United States - MIS.2016.152B | ecosystem: Environmental > Aquatic > Freshwater > Lake > Sediment...
TGTGTAATTTCCTGATATGCATCTGATTTATATTCTATCAGTACATTGTTAGCAAAATTGTCGTACTCATCAATAATCAGATAAATATAAATGTTTTTGCTTCTTAGTTCTTTGGTAAAGCGTTGCAAAATATCTCCGGCATCATCCTCTTGTTTTAATTCTTCAATGATTTTTAGATCCAGCGTATATTTTTCAGCATATTTAAGAAGAAAGAGTTCTATTTCAGTAAGTACATGTAAATTAAATGAATGTCTTATATTTTCTATAGTTCCTTGCACCCTGACCATCGAAAAATTAAATTTCAATACTGGATAGCTGTTTCTCAATGGAGTAGGATTCTGACCAATATAGGTATCGCCAAAAAGTGTATCAAACTTGTCTTTGGCAAGAATATCGTAGTAATGTTCTAATACAGAAATAAATAGGCTTTTGCCAAAGCGGCGGGGACGGAGAAGGAATAAATAAGGGGCACCCAAATTTTCCAGTAATTCTATAAATTTAGTTTTGTCCACAAAATAATAATTCTCCGATTTTATTTTGTGGTAATTACTTATTCCGTAAGGTATCTTTTTCATAGCATTGTAATTTATTATTTTATATCTGCTCAAGATACAGCAATTTTTTGGGTGAAACGACCATCACAATTTTCATAGTTTTAAACTTTTCATTTGCTGTGTATTGTGCCAATTGTATTTCTGCTTCCTTGAGTGCCTTTGCTACTGCTTTTTTTTCCTTTTCTGGAGTTTCAGCGTCTTGAGCTTTTATGTATTTTAATTCAATAATGTATTCATAATTAATGTATTCTGTGAATCGGCGGTCAGATTTGAGGCTGATATCTGCGTAGCCTTTATTCATTTCTTTTTCGCTGATTACCTCGTAAAGATTGGTAAGGTTGAGCCAGGCGAGAAGAAAGGTTTTTAATCCTTCTTCGTGGAAAACAAAATCACGAATAGAAACGGCTTCATAAAATTTGTCGAGAATATATTGCAAAGTGGGTTTCCAGTCTCCGATTTTAGCCATGTTATCGAAAGATCGTTTCAGAAAATGGCTATCAATTTTTAAATCCAAAACTTCATTAAACGCTTTTTGAATATATTCCCAAAGTAAAATGCGGATTAATTTATTCGGAATACAAAACGTAAATTCATTGGTTATTGATACTTTTTTGATCGAAATAAAACCCAGATAAAACAGCAAGGAAATAAAATTCTCTGAATCAATAAGTCGATTCTGCGGAAAGCTTCTAATTAAAGAACCTATAATTTCATCTTGCTCAGCAACTTGCTTAAGAATATTAAAATTGCCGTTTAATTTTTTGCTTTCAACAATTAAAAAACGTAGTTTACCGTAATCGGTTCGAAGGTTTTCGTCAATCAAATTGTAGGGTTTTGTTTTTTCTTTGATATATTGATTAATATAATAAAGTATTGAAACTGTATTGTATATGTTATCAGCACTTTTACTGAAGGAATAACCTTTGTACCATTCATCAAAATCATTCAACATGTTGATTGTAGGCTCATTAAAAATTCCATAGGAATTGTAATAATCAAGCATTTGTAATACTTCCGCTTGAGTTAGACCTACCATTGATGCCACACTCAAATCTAATGAAATATTATCCCCAATATTAAACCCACTTGTTACATCAGCCATTACCAATGGCGAAACGCCAGAAATAAAAAGTCTGTCTATTTCTCTACTATCTGTAAGTCCTTTAATGATAGTAAAGAAATTGCGTAGGAAACCGCCTGAATGTGTAATTTCCTGATATGCATCTGATTTATATTCTATCAGTACATTGTTAGCAAAATTGTCGTACTCATCAATAATCAGATAAATATAAATGTTTTTGCTTCTTAGTTCTTTGGTAAAGCGTTGCAAAATATCTCCGGCATCATCCTCTTGTTTTAATTCTTCAATGATTTTTAGATCCAGCGTATATTTTTCAGCATATTTAAGAAGAAAGAGTTCTATTTCAGTAAGTACATGTAAATTAAATGAATGTCTTATATTTTCTATAGTTCCTTGCACCCTGACCATCGAAAAATTAAATTTCAATACTGGATAGCTGTTTCTCAATGGAGTAGGATTCTGACCAATATAGGTATCGCCAAAAAGTGTATCAAACTTGTCTTTGGCAAGAATATCGTAGTAATGTTCTAATACAGAAATAAATAGGCTTTTGCCAAAGCGGCGGGGACGGAGAAAGAATAAATAAGGGGCACCCAAATTTTCTAGTAATTCTATAAATTTAGTTTTGTCCACAAAATAATAATTCTCCGATTTTATTTTGTGGTAATTACTTATTCCATAAGGTATCTTTTTCATTGCCGCTTACTCTTTCTTTTATTCACAAAGATATTGATAATTTGTGAACATCAAAAATAAAGTATTTGTTTTATGTTGATGATTTAGCGGCTTATACAAATAGCTTATGATTGGGCATCAGTGCATCGAGCAAAACTTTTTGGATCACGGAGCAAGAATAAATCATTTTTGAAATTACAAAAGATATAATTATCAGATGTATATGAATTGTCTGGTTTTTTTAAAATTTATTGGTTTTCGTAATATTTGGGGAGGGAAAATGAGATATGAGATAAAAGTTATGAGTTATGAGTTATGAGTTTTTAGTTTTTAGTTTTTAGTTTTTAGTTTTTAGTTTAATTTAAAATTTTTGTTGAATGGCGAAAGTATAAATAATGATTTACTAAGACTCATTCGTTGCAAATGTATGGATTATTTTCAATTTTTTTTAGAAATAGATAATAGTCGTAATTTTAAGAACTCTTGGTACATCGCAAACTTAGTTGTTGTAAAAATAAGATTAAAAAGGTTTGGGTTATTCAATTCTTCGTAATGAAAATAAATAAACCTAAACCTTATTAACCTCTGAAAAGTTTGTTCTATTGTGCGCCTTTATTTTAGTCGCATCTTTTGCCATGTATCCAATATTGATGCGCTGATTATTACTTGTGGTGTCTGCATTTTACTTATCAATCCGGTTTCTTTTGAAACACTTTGTGATATATAATCCGACAGAAAATCAAAATCTACATCACCTTTAGTTTCTTGCAATTTTTTAAGCAGGAAATAGGTAAAATATCCATGTTGTTTCTCTCTGTAAACTGCAGAACTTTCAGATCCTGAGCTTGATGTGAAAACTACCAGATTTTTTGTAGCTAAAACTGACTTGGGTTTTATCACTACGCCTTTCATGGCAAGCAAACCCTCGTTGCGACCACCCCCACTAAAACAAGCATCAAGAAATACTGTAACTTGCTTAGAAGGATTTTCTACTAATGTTTTGTAAACATCTTCAAGTTTTATGGCAAATTCTATCTGTGTACCATTCACGTCAACCGGCATTATATAGGGTTCTTTGGTTGTTTCATCCGGCAAACCATGACCAGAAAAATAAAAAATCAATTCTGCATTTCCATTTTCGATTTTGGCAAGATGATCAATCCATGCCAAGCCTTGTTGCATTTGGCTGCAGGTAGCGTTGGTCAATAGTTTAATCTGTTTCTGTGGTATGCCAAGTGTTTTAGTGCAATATTCTGAAAATATTTGTGCGTCATTTTTGGCATAGTCCACATTTACTTCCTTACTTAATCCGGTTTGAAAACTGCTGTAATCTTCATTGCCAATGATCAGCGCATACGCGTTTGTTTTTTGAATAGTGGCAAGCGGAATATTTACATCCACATCGGAATTACCTACCGTGGTGTTTTTGTTTTCTATTTTTGTATTGTTTTGCACTATATTATCTTGTGCTACATCCACTACGATAGGCTTAAAATTGTAAGTTATATTGTTAGAAGAATAGGTAGTTGCCTGATTGCTGTTGTATTGATAAATTTTACCGGAAGTGGCAATAACATCCACTTTTGCAAGTACAAGTTTATTGTTGTTGATATAAAAATCACAATTCTTAAACTGCATACTGCTGAAATCTTGCTTAAAACTTTGTGCGTCGGCAAGAGGAACAGGAATAGCAAAATTGCCTAATTCGGCAGATTGTATCAAATAGGTTTCATTATCGGCATCGTATTTGCTCAATGGTAAATTGTTCCACGAAATGCTTGCAGCATATAGCTTTTTCATTTCGGCAATGGCATCATCAGTATATTTTTGAACTTGCTCATTCCTTGTTTGTTCGTTTATACGCTTTTGGTAGTCCACAGTTTTTTCAAACTCGCCTTTTCCCTGCCACTCAACTATTTTTGCTTCTACATATTTTTTTACATAAGCATTTACCGGTAAGTTATTGCCTATAATTGCAACGGAAATAGGGCGGCTGTCGCCAAAAACCTCGGTTTGTGAATACAGCTTGGCTGTTAAGCAAAAACCCATCATAATTAAAAAGAATTTTTTCATTGTATTTATGTTTTAGAATTAATTATATTAGACCCACCCCCAACTCCCTCCCAAGAGGGGGATATTGCTAATCAGCGTTTTATTCTTTATAAAAAGCATTTCTTCATGAAACCATGTATTATTATTTTCCAGTAAGTCTGATTTAAGCTACTTTCCCCTCTTGGGAGGGATCAAGGGGTGGGTCTTTGACAACCAATTATTTACCCCTTTCACCTACTGTATATTTATACTCTTTGCTGAAATTTTTAGTAAACCTGAAAATTTCAAGCATCAAGTCGTAACTTGCTTTGTAAACCGGTAATTCGTAATGTAAAGCCATAGTTCCAAAAAAAATTTCGGGGCTTGCCCCGATCTCCAAATAAAAAAAAATAGTCAAATAGTCAAATAGACCAATAGTCAGTCCCGAAAACACCGAACTGAAAAACCGCAAACCCTGTAGTTGTTGCCCACGTATGCACTACTGCTATACATGCTCAGGTTACATGCGTCGTCATCACTGAGTGGTGAACTGCTCCAGAAGTAAGCATACGCGTCCAAATTGTTATAATTACCACCATAGTTGCGACAACCCCCAAACAGAGCAGCGAAACCACTGTTTCCGCTGGGTACAAGAGCTTTTGCGGCATTTTCACCGCTGCTACCCACATTTTGCAGTAAAGTTTCGAATTCTTCGTTAGATGGCAAGTGCCAGCCGGAGGGGCATACGGTTTTTGCGGTTTCCCAATCATATAGGTAACCATAGGTTGCAACATGCCTCATGTCGTCGTTGTACGTCCAATAATTACCTCTGTCTGGTTTGTAAGCAAGGTTTTCGGCCATCATGGTTTGCTTGCTGATTCTAATGGTTTTGTAGCTTTTTCCGTTGCGGCTGTCTGTAAAACTGCCTGATTTTTTATTCGCTGCTACTCTAACTACAATATTATCTCCTGTAAGCATTTCTTGGTCTTGCAGCACTTTCCAGGTAATCGTTTTATTATTGCCGGGTGCAATACTATAGCCTACATCACCACTCACGCCACGAAGTGGTCCGGTAAATGTGTTGTTGCCTTTTTCGCTTACATATAGGTTTATCCCTACATTATCATTGCTTTGCAGGTCGTAGGTAATATCGATATTGTTTCCGTTTTGCTTTGCAATCACGTTCGTAATCGTTTGGCTGTAGGCAATGGATAAGGATATGAATAAAATTAGGGTTAGGGGTATTAAAGGTTTCATTTTTTGGTTATTAGTTATAAGTTATTAGTTTTTAGTTTTTAGTTTTTAGTTTTTAGTTTATATAATCATGATATCCCTTCGGGATTTGGCTTGCGTATAATATGGATTCATTCGATGCAAATGTATGGATTTTTTTGAAATTTTTTTTCTTATTCTTGCAATTTTTTTAGAGAAAAAAAATCACGATTTTAAGAACTCTTGATGTATCGCAAACTTATTTGTTATAAAAATAAGGTTAATTTTACTTTGGTAGATTACAATATACAATGATTTTGAAAATTTCTTTAATAGCCGCAGCCGTCTGGCTAAGGGGGTAAATCATGTCACTGCTTCAATTTTGAAAGCGCCCCTATTAACCACTGATAAAGATTTTAATCATTTGGATAATGAATTTCTAAAACTGCTGTTCATTAACACTAAATAATTGATTGATAAATTAATGAAAACGCAGAATCCAACATTACCTTTGTACTCGTTCATGGGTGGCTGGTAAACTATACCTCATAAACTTTAATGCCTTCCTCAAACTTTTTGTCTTCAAGTATAAAATATTCCATATAATTCATTACTTTTGTTCTAAGTTAGGGGCAATGTAAGGTTTATATGAATCCCTGATTTTTAAAAAGACGGGATGATCTTTTGTATCATTTGTTTATAATCAAATAATTTTGAATATGAACGAAGAAGTTGCAAATCACAACCCAAATTTTATAGAAAGAAATTATAAGGCCATGAAGTTTTCCATTCTCATTTTCGGTTTATTTTTTTTGTTTCAAATTGGGGTAAAAGCTGTTGATGATTTTCCTGTCAGATCCATTCAGTACAAAATGAAGGTTGAACTAATGCCTGCCCAAAAAATGCTGAAAGGAGAAATGTGGCTCGAGTGGACAAATCAAAGCGCCGACACTTTGAATGAGTTGCAATTCCATTTATATATGAACGCTTTTAAAAACGAAAACTCTTCCTTTTTCAAAAACTCAGATTATTTTTTAAGAAAAAAGGGCGATGGACGCATTGTGTTAAAGAAAATAATCATTGACAATCAGAAAGAAAAGTCATGGAACACCGCCTACATACAACCCGATGACAAAAACAAAGATGATGAAACCGTTATTCGTCTGCCTTTGGATGCCCCCTTATTGCCGGGAAAAAAAATTCAGGTGTATATTCTATTTGATACCTACCTGCCCAAAATAGTTTCTCGTGCAGGATACGCTGGCGACTTCTTCATGGTGGGGCAATGGTTTCCCAAAATTGGCGTATATCAGAAAAAGAATCCTACAAAAACAGGCATGTGGAATTGTCATCAATATCATACAAACTCGGAGTTTTTTGCCGACTTTGCCGATTATCAGGTAGAAATCACACTACCCCAAAATTTTGTTGTAGGAGCAAGTGGCTATTTGCAATCAGAAAAAATTCAGGGCAAAAAGAAAACTTTATCTTATGTTGCTCCTTCTGTGATTGATTTTGCTTTTGGTGCTTCGCCCGATTTTAAAAAGATTGTCAAAGATTTCAACGGCATTCAAATTGAACTTTTGTATCCATTAAGTCATAAATTTCAAACAGACAGATATTTACGTACACTTGAATTTGCAATTGCTTACATGAATTCAGCACTGGGGCGCTATCCGTACAAGAAAATAACAGTCATTGATGTTCCCTTCAAAGGAATGGCAGCAGGTGCTATGGAATATCCGATGCTTTTCACGAATCAAACAATAGCCTTAGCTCCTTCAGGATACAGGTTTCCCGAATCGGTTATTGCTCATGAATTTGTACACCAATATTTTATGGGTATTTTAGCCAGCAACGAAGCCGAAGAACCCTGGCTCGATGAAGGTTTTACATCCTACTACGAAACACGCATCATGGATGCACTTTATGGGCAAAACAAGTCTTTTGTTGATTTTCCATTTTTTCATTATTCATCTACAGATGCTTATCGAGTAGGTTATACAGAGAATGAATCTATACAATTGGCCAATAACTCATTCACAAGTTGGGAAATGCCTTTGGAATCCTATTTCCCGATTAGCTACGACAAAACAGTTTGTTGGTTGAAAACTCTTGAAAAATGGTTAGGCATAGCCTTGATCGATTCTGTTTTCAAAGTATATTACGAACATTTTAAGTTTGGTCATCCTACAGGAATAGAATTCATTACACTTTTTAATGATATTGCAGGAACCAAAAGCAGTTTGGCAGAAGCAAGCTCATTCAATTGGTTTTTCAATCAGGTGGTTTATTCGGCTGTGGTTTGCGATTATAGCATACAAAAGATCGAAAAAGATAGAATCATTGTAGAACGCAAAGGTGAAATGATGCTTCCTGTCGAAATCTACATCAAATTCGAAAACGGCAAGGATACCTTAGAACTTTGGGACGGAAAAGAAAGACAAAAGATCTTGGATTTTAAAGACAAAAAAGTGAAATTTGCAAAAATTGATCCACAGGACAAGATTTTTCTGGATATTAATCCCAATAACAATAGCAAAGAAATTCGTCCCGAGAAATTTGGTATTCGTAAAATTTTCTCAGGATTTTTATTTGCAATGCAAAATATATTGGAATGCTTTGCCATTTTTGCATAGTCATTCATTAAGAACTTAATACATTTAAGCATTTATGAAGGTGAAAATATTCTTTTCAATAATATTAGTTTTTGTTGCTTTTGTATGCGCTTCAGGACAAACGCAAAAAAAAAATATTTTGCCAAATTCATTTTGCAATGAATTGAAATTCAAATGGTTGGATAAAGTATATGAGGGTAGATTATGTGTAATCAAAACTGAGGCCCAAGATCGTGAAACGCCCAAGGATCTTTGGGTTTACTTTGATTTTCATGGGAAAAACAAACTCTTGAATGATAGAATAAAAACACAAAGTGATTTGCCCGAAAATACCGAAGATTTGATTACAAGCCCTGATGCAAAATTTGGCGCTGTTCTATGCATAAACGAAGAAATGAAATTTGTTCAAATCATTGATCTTCAAAGCTTAATACTTTTCGATCAGTATATTGTGTTGCATGAATTTCAACTGTTTTCTGCCTGGTGCAAATTCGAAAAATGGGAAGGTCTAAACTTTTATTTCTCTAGCAACATTCGTCTGGATGAGCGTTTTCAAATGGGGATTTCACCCGAAACGCTCACGGAAACTTTACAATATGTTTTTCACATTGAAACTTGCGAAATAGAACTAATTTCGAATTGACAGAAATTCATCACATTTTAATTAGTACATTAGTAAATTGCATATTAGCAAAATAAAATTCTATCAAAACATGAAAGTAACAAAAGCATTTGGACGCGGTTTTTCATTGGCAGATAATTTTCCTGGCATGATCATTTTCATTTATATCACGAATTTGTTGATGGGTTTTCTCCTTTCACTGCCGGTTCTAAGTGTTTTGAGAGAGGAATTCGGGGATAGCATGGTCTTAAGAAAACTTATCAGAGAGTTTGATTATGTAGCCGGAATGGACTTTTATACACAGGCTCAAAAATCTCTATTTCAAGTATTTAGACAGATTTGGTGGGTAGGGGTTTTGTATTTGCTGGTGCAGGTTTTTATTTCCGGTGGAATGCTCAATGCATTCAAAGAAAACTCATTTCGTTGGAATAAATTCTTTGGCGATTGCGTCAACTTTTTTTACCGTTTTTTCAAATTGTCGATTTATGGAATTCTTGTTCAATCTGTAATATTTCTGCTTATATTTTTTCCTTTTCTGAAAGCATTTCCTTGGTTCTATCGAATTTCACCCAATGAGTTTGTGCTTTATGGCATCATATTTTTGGTATTACTGTTATATTCTGTTTTGTTCTACTTTATTCACTTGGTATTTTCATATACAAAATACAAAATTACATTGACCAATACCCAACGGGTGTTGATTGCCCTTTCACAAACTCTTCTCTTTTGTGGGAAAAAGTTTTGGAAAATAATCGGGTTGAATATCTTACTTTCTCTTATTCCAATGTTCCTTTTTGCTATCGTGCTTTTTGTGAATTTAAAGCTAAAGTTGGATAGTGCATTGGGTGTAATTCTGCTTTTTGTTCTACAACAAGTCATGATGTTTTTGCGAATATGGCTGAGAACCTGGAAAGAAGCAAGCCAGTGGCTAATGTTTGCAAGTGAATCGGAAGGTCTTGTTCAAGAACATGTTATAGAGCGAAAAAATTGGGATACGGAAGCAAAAAAGAACGAAATTGAAGCAGATTACAAAGAGTATCTGGAGGAACGCGAAAACAAAATTCTCGTGCTCAAAAATGAAGTCCAAACCTTAGAGAATCTGCAGAATGAGGCAATTAAGCGAATCGAAAAGTTTGCTCCTGTTTATGAACTTTTAAATTATAAAAATTCACTTGGAAAGGAAGTAATCGTTGAAACCAATTCAACAGATTTGAACAAAGAAATTGTCGAAAAGGAGTTGAAAGAAGAATCTATTCCTCCAATAGAAGAATGGGAATTGATTGATGAAAATACCCCTCCCAAGAAGGACACAGAAAAGAAGAAAATAGTGGAAATTGACGATCTCTTTGAAATCGAAAAAGAAAACGAAAAAGAATAGAAGATGATGAAAAAATCGAATCAATTTTTTTTGGCAATAAAGAGCTATGGAAAAGCTTTTGATCTTATTGCAAATAAAGGAATGGCCTGGACTTTTTTAGTCGTTTTACTAATCGATATTGCCATCCTGGCTTTGGGTATGATTTTCACAGAAAGCATCTCAGACATGCTCATGAAAAAAATCACAGCCTGGATCAGCTTCGAATCATCTGGATCTACCTTTGTAAAATCTTATTTGCCTGGAATTGTAAATGGTATTCTTTGGATTACTGTGAAAATTGCCTTCTTTTTTGCTTTCGGTTTCGTTTCGGGGTTTATTTTACAAATTGTGATGTCGCCAATTTTGGCCTATGTTTCTGAAAAAACAGAGGCAATTCTTGCTGGAAGAAAATACCAAACCACCTTCAAAGAATTTCTGAAAGATATTTTGCGGGGTTTGGGAATTAGCTTTCGAAATTTATTTATAGAACTATTATTCATTGCTGGATGTTTAATAATAGGTTTTATTCCGGTGATTGGTTGGATGACTTCCATTTTCCTGTTTTTTGTTTCTTGTTACTTCTATGGATTTTCATTCATGGATTTTACCAACGAACGCCAGCGAAGAGGTATTCGCGCAAGTGTTCGATATGTGAGGAAAAACAAATGGCTTGCCATTGGCAATGGATTTGTTTTCGCACTATCATTATTTATTCCATTTTGCAACAAATTCATACCTGCATTTGTCGCAATCATATCTACTTCGGCAGCAACTATTGCCATGCTTGAAATAGAAAAGGAAGAAAATAATAGCCAAGCAACTCCGGTTGCTGAGTTTAATTAACTTATTGATTTAGAAATGCAAGCGATAAAGATTTCAGCAGTATCCTATATCAATTCTATACCATTTATTTATGGAATAGAACATTCTGGTTACATAAAACAGAAATTTCAACTTTTTAAAGATATTCCATCCGAGTGTGGTGATAAATTACTTAAGAAGCGGGTCGATTTGGGCTTGGTTCCCATTGCCATCATACCACAATTGGAAACTTATGAAATTATCTCTGATTTCTGTATAGGATCCAACAGAAATGTTCGCTCTGTTATTCTATTTAGCGATGTGCCATTGCGAGATTTAGAGGCCATATACCTCGATTATCAGTCAAGAACATCGGCTCTGCTAACCAAAATTCTTGCAAAGTTTTATTGGAAAATCGATCCGGTTTGGTTCGAAACAATCGAAGGTTACGAACAGGATTTACCCGTTGGAAGTGCCGGTCTTTTGATTGGCGACAGAACCTTTTTCATGAAGAAAAAGTACAAATTCATCATTGATTTGGCAGAAGAATGGTACAATTTTACCGGGCTTCCATTTGCTTTTGCCTGTTGGGTCGCAAATAAAAATTTGGATATTGAATTTTTAGCCGATTTCAATAGCGCCTTGGAGTTTGGTGTGAAAAATATCGCTACATCCCTCCATTCTCTTGCTTCTAAGTACGATAATAAATTCGACGAGTTCTATCATTATCTTACCCACAACATCAGCTACAAACTGGATGATCATAAAAGGAAGGCGATGAGCATGTTCTTTAATTACGCTAAGGAACTTTAATTGGACTTTATTCATCTGTTTTGTTTTTAATTGTTAAATGGATAACCGACTATGAATATGCAGATTAATTTATCTACGCTATTCTTAATCGCTTTGCTCAATTTTACTGCTTTTGCTTCGAATAAAAAGCCGGCTTTTCGTTTGCCCTTTAAGCTGATAAATAATTTGATTATTATTGAAGTAAGAATTAATCATTCTGAACCCCTCAATTTTATTTTAGATACTGGAATAAAGAACACCTTGTTGACTAATCTTAATAATAATCAGAGTATTATTGTGGAGGATATTAATCCGGTTAAAGTTTTGGGATATGGATCAGGAGATCCGGTAGAAGGTTTCCTTTCTGTCGATAATGAATTGAAAATCGGTGATTTAACACTTCAAAAATGTAGTCTGATTTTGATCGATGCAATTAATTTTTCAGGAAAATTTGGCCTTACCGTAAATGGTATGATGGGGCATGAAATTTTTAATCGCTTCATCGTGGAAATAGATTACGTGCAAGCACAAATATCTTTTTTTCACCCTAGCGATTTCAGCCTTTTATTTAAGAGAAGTTGGGCAAAATATTCTTTGCATTTGATTCATTATAAGCCTTTTGTTCAATTGGAAGCTGAATTCACCAAGCATAAAGAAAATCTTTGTTTAATGCTCGATTTGGGCGCAAGTGATGCAATTTGGCTTATTGAAAATGAAGAACTTAGATTGAACTTAAAGGATGAACCTATATTTTATTTAGGTTCTGGGATCAATGGCAAAATCACAGGTCGCAGAGCGAGAATTCAAAAACTGAATTGGGGTAACTTTTGTTTTGGAGGGGTTGTGGTTTCTATACCCGATACTTTTTCTTTGAATCCAAAACTTCTAAAAGATAAGAGGAATGGATCCATTGGAAGTGAAATTCTAAAAAGATTCCATACGATCATTAGCTTCCAAGATAGTTGTATTTATTTGAAAAAAAACCATTGGTACAAAAATCCATTTACTTATAACCAAAGTTGTATCGAAGTGGAAACGCCAGTTCCGGGGCTTCCTCTTTATATCATTGCAGATATTGGTGAATATTCTCCGGCAAAAAGTTTAAATTTGCAGCTTGGTGATGAAATTATTTCCATCAATGGACAATCTACTGTAAATCTGAGCCTTGATCAAATTAATTTAATTCTTTCAGGACAGAGGAACAAAAGAATTCGGATGAAAGTTATGTCCAATGGTGTAATGAATAAAGTAAAATTTACATTGGCAGATCGTATTAAAAATCTTTAACTAAAAACCTTGAATATTTATGTGTAATTTAATATGTTTCTTTTTGCTTTTACCGTTGATGTATTATGTACCTTTGCATCCTGTTCATGTAAGTTATTCTAATATTGAATATAATGCAAATACTCGAAAATTAGATATTATAATCAAATTATACACAGATGATTTTGAACAAATTGTAAATAGAAAGAACAATATAATTCTGAATTTAGCGAAGGAAAATGAGCTGAAAAATGCTTCAATATATTGTATTCGTTATGTTTATGATCATTTTAAAATAAAAATTAATAGAAATACGCATTGGGAGAAAACGGCTATTTTCCAAGGCAAAAAGCATACAGAGCTCGAAACATTTCTTTATTTTTCCGTTTCCCTAAAGAAACAGGCAAAATCCATTGAATTGACAAATACCTTAATGAATGATCTGTATCAGGATCAAAATAATTTGGTTATTTTTAATTTTTCAGATAATGAAATTGCCCTGAAAATGGATGCTAAAACTTATTATAAAAAGCTTTTATAATTTTGCCATGATTTTTATTACAATATAACTTAAACAAAATTTGCTTAAGACAATAGCATGAAAAAACATAATATATATCAAATGAAAATAAGACTTTTATTCATCGTTTTTCTTTTATACGGAATACATGCCCAAGCTACTCACAATCGTGCGGGAGAAATTACTTACAAACAAATTTCGCTTCTTACTTATGAAATAACGGTTACCACATACACATATACAGGACCCGGTGTACAAGCCGACCGACAATATCTTGGGGTAAGTTGGGGCGACAATACCATTGACACAATAGAACGAACCAAAGAAATAATTTTACCCAATTATTACAAATGGAATGAATATAAATATGTACACACATACCCTGGAATTGGGACTTATCAAATTGTGATGGAAGATCCCAACAGGAATGCCGATATTTTGAATATAGATAACTCCGTTGACATTAAATTTGCAATTAAAACCATACTTCAAATAAATCCCCAATTGGGTTTCAATAACACACCAATTTTGTTGAATCCTCCTTATGATAAAGCAGCACGAGGTCAAATATTTATTCATAATCCTGGTGCTTATGACCCGGATGGTGATAGTCTTTCATATAAACTTACTGCTTGTTTGGGCGATAATGGCTCTCCAATTCCTACTTATGAATTCCCGGCTTCAACCAATAGACCAATTTATGTAGATCCTATTAGTGGCGATTTGGTTTGGGATGCCCCACCTGCAGTAGGCAAATATAATATTGCCATGCTCATTGAAGAATGGCGTGATGGTGTAAAGATTGGTCAAATAACCCGGGATATGCAAATCGAAGTAGAAGAAACAGAAAACAAACCCCCTCAATTTGAACCTCTTAAAGATTTGTGCGTTGTAGCTGGAGATACGGTAGCATTTACTGTGACGGCTTTCGACGATCATGGCTTTGTGAGAAATATTGGTGGCATAATCGATACGGTTTATGATGATATTCAACTCACCGCTATTTCTGGAATTTTTCAGTTGGCAGAAAGTCCGCCCACTTTCAATCAGCCAGTTTCTGGCAATCGAAGAGTTTCATCAGAATTCAGGTGGATTACCCGTTGTAGCCACGTGCGACAACAACCTTATCAAATTGTTTTTAAGGCCGAAGACAACAATAGTGAAATTCGATTAGCATCCTACGAAGATATAAGCATTCGGGTGATTTGCCCTGCCCCTAAAAACCTAACATTAGAGCCAAGCAATAGTGCCATTTTAGTTAAATGGTCGCCATCCGAATGTACCAATAATGCAGGTTATATAATTTACAGAAAACAAAGGATATATGGCTATAGTCCAGATACTTGTATTACAGGTGTACCGGCCTACACAGGTTATACAGAAGTAGGCAGAACCCAAAATGCAACAGATAACACTTTTCTGGATGATAATAATACTTTGGGGCTGACTCAAGGCTTCGAATATTGCTATATGATTACAGCCTATTTCAGCGATGGATCAGAAAGTTATCCAACGATCGAAGTCTGTACCACCCTTCAAAGGGGTACACCTGTTTTTACAAATGTGAGTGTAGTAGAAACATCAACAACGACAGGCAAAGTTCAGGTCATTTGGGCCAAACCCAAAGATTTGGACTTTAATATTATCAAGCCGCCTTTTAAATATGATTTGTACAGATCGCCCGATTTGTATGGTTCTGCATTCCAGAATCCCATCGAAATTTTTGGCATTGATGATACAACTTATCTTGATCAAAACCTCAATACAGACGACAATCCACACGTATATAAAATTGGCTTGTACAATCAGAGTCCTATTGATATGCAATGGTATTTGGTTGGTTCACCGGGCAGAGCAGCCAGTCCGTGGCTAAAATTAGAACCATCTGATAATTCAGTTAAAATAAAACTCGATCTGAATGTTCCTTGGATAAATATTTCTTACGAAATTTATCGTTTAAATAAACAAACAAGCATTTATGATCTGGTTGGAACTACCGACACAACTGAATACACAGATACGGGACTAAAAAATGGTGAAGAATATTGTTATAAAGTGAAAAGCATCGGAGAATATACCGACCCCGATTATGTTCATCCGATCATCAATTTTTCCCAAATTGAATGTATTGTTCCTATTGATACCACGCCGCCCTGCAGCCCGGATTTAAAAGTTACAAGTCAGTGCGATAGTCTCACAAACCGTTTGTTATGGACAAATCCAAATCACTATTGTTCCAATGATGCTGTAAAATACAATATTTATTACCGCACAACGATAGAAGGAGACTTGATGAAAATTGCAAGCATTGATAATCCGAATGACACCGTGTATGACCATCATCCTTCAGGGCAAGGAAATACAATGGAAACCATGGCAGGTTGTTATGCTGTAACGGCCATCGATTCGTTTGGAAATGAAAGTCATATATCTGATGCCACTTGCATTGATTCATGCACATATTACAAATTGCCTAATGTTTTTACACCCGATGCAGACGGAAACAACGATTTGTTTACACCATTTCCCTATTATTTTGTGGAGAAGGTTGATATGAAAATCTTTAATCGGTGGGGTACATTGGTCTATCAAACTACAAATCCGGATATAAATTGGGATGGTAAAATAGCCAATTCATCCCAGTATGTTGTTGATGGTGTATATTATTATATTTGTGATGTTTATGAATATCGTTTATTAGGAATTATTCCAAGAAATATTGTAGGTTTTGTTCATATTTACAGGGGGAAAAGTGCGGAATAAATGCAAAAATATCTTAAAGAAGAAAATGGGAGGTAATAGGTACAAATAAAGAAAAATTGCCTCCGGTCAAATCACCTGATTATGGGACTTTCTGCTTCTGCGCTAAAGTTCAAGTTCACACTGAAGCATCAAAGCCAATCTGCTATTTCACAAAGAATGCAAACCTTCTCAAGATTTTTATGAAAGACGCAACCTTTATAGAAATTTTTACATCAATACAGGGGACAAAATAGAAACAAACGAATATGATAAAAATTGCTATAACATCATTAATAATCTTGATAGGATTAAAATCCTATGGACAAAATAAGAAAAGTCAATATTTGGGATTAAATTTACTGCAACTTCCAACTTCAACAATTAATTTTAACTACTCAATTGAATGTAAACCATTCATGACAACAATAGCCGATATTGGATATACATTGGGATATAATACAAAATATGATTTCATTGGCTATTATTTAGCGATGCACAGCGATACGGAAAATGGTTATACAATTGAAAAACAATCTGGTGGATACTTAAAAGTAGGTGGATTTTTTAATCTACGCAAAAACTTTGAAAAACAAAATTATTTTCATCTCGGATTATTTTTGACTAATTCTATTGTTTACGAGAAAGGATTATATTTATCTCTCAATGATTCAAGACCTTATTCCGATGCAGAGAACGTTGAGCATACTGTCTTTTTATTCGGATACAGCATATCTTTTGGGTACGAATTTAAAATAGCTAAACGCCTGAGGGCAAATATTGATTTCCAACTATCTTTTCCAACAGACAAATTTTATAATTTGTATGGTGGTTCTACCTTTGTTCCTGGTATAGGGTATAACGATTCTGCAGCTAAATGGTGGTTTCCTATGATAATATTAAATGTAAAATATAGATTATGAGTTAGATGATTTAATTTTTTCTCAAAATTTGATCGTCCTGATTAACAATATTATACAATTTTTGAATTGATCCTGCCATCCAAAATTTCTTTTAAATTCTGCATTAAAGCTTTATAACTGAGCAAATATAGCTTATTGGTAAATTCTTACAACTAACGTGAGTTCGATATAAGTATGTTAAATAATTGTTATGTTTTAATTAATTGACAATCAATTCGTTAAAGTGTTTTTGATTTGGTTTAATGAATTGATAATCAGAAACATAAAATGTTCCACATGGAACATTTTATTGATAACCAAATTGTTATTGTGTAATTCAGGGACTTTTATTATTTTGTCTATTGATAACCAAACATTTAAAATTAAGTCCCATGAATTACGAAGATAAAATTATCATAGATTTTCATAGTGAAAATAACCTCTAATACAAAAGTACAATAATTTTTACAAAGCACAATGAAATCAGCATAAATGTATAAATGGAAAAAAACATTTAGAAATTTATTAGAGGTATATA
>Ga0316608_1000529_pt1 | contig 17708 bp, 11 predicted proteins | sample MIS2016152B_MG_FD_207673 | JGI IMG/M metagenome (GOLD analysis project Ga0316608, IMG submission 207673) | Microbial mat bacterial communities from Middle Island sinkhole, Lake Huron, Michigan, United States - MIS.2016.152B | ecosystem: Environmental > Aquatic > Freshwater > Lake > Sediment...
ACCAATACAATTCCTCCATGGTAGCAGGAACAGTTCAATATCAGGTGAAGCCAAATCTTACCATGAAAATAATTGGTAGTTTTTATTCTACCTATGAACAGGAAAGATATGATATTTTGGGAGAATACCTGATTAATGAACTCGATGCCTATCCGGGGTCTGACACTTATGGCGATAGTATTCTAAATCTGGGAGTAGGAGGGATGCTGAATCATGCGCGAAACTATCTGATGGCCAATATTGCTTCGGTAAGTTACATTGGAACATTAAAGACAGATGTTCACGCTTTAAATTGGTCGTTAAAATATCAACAGGAGCATTTTCGTGATTATATGCGCGAATGGGATCTTATAGATTCGGCAGGTTATTCTTCGCCTTACTCCGAGCAGCAGATTCAGTTAAACAACTATGTTTATTCTGAAAACGATATGCAATCGCATCGAATTACTGGTCATTTTCAGGATGCATTATCATGGGAAGGGTTGAATGCCTCCTATATGCTCAATGCCGGATTGCGCTTTCATTACTGGTCGTTTTCGGACGAAAAACTTTTAAGTCCCCGGGTCAGGTTTTCGGTAAAACCGAATTGGGAGCGTGATGTTGCCTTTTTTGCTGCTGCCGGTGTATATTATCAGCCTCCATTTTTTAAGGAGATGCGAAATTTTAAAGGAGAACTTAATCCTTCTATAAAATCCCAACAGTCGTTTCATCTGCTTACCGGAGCGGATTATAATTTAACACTTTGGGACAGGCCTTTTAAATATACCTGCGAATTATATTATAAATACCTCAAAAACCTGATTCCTTATAAAATTGACAATGTAAGAGTTCGGTATACCGCCACTAATAATGCCAAAGGCTATGCTACCGGGATTGACATGAAATTATACGGGGAGTTTGTAGAAGGATTGGAATCTTGGGCCAGCCTCTCACTCTTAAGCACGAAAGAAGACCTTAAAGACGATTACTATTTTGATTCCAAAGGAAACAGGGTTGTGCCCGGCTATTATCACCGGCCTACCGACCAGTTATTTCATATAAATGTAGTTTTTCAGGATTATTTACCCAATAATCCAAGCTTTAAGGCCAGCTTAAATTTGGTTTACGGAAGCAGTTTTTATATCGCCCCTCCACGTTCAGCCAGGTTTGATCTTGCCTACCCTCTGGGTTCATATCGCCGTGTCGATTTAGGATTGTCCAAAACTTTTAAAACGCCCTGGTTACCTCAGTTAAAAAGTTTCTGGATCGGAGTGGAAGTATTTAATCTTTTCGATATACGAAATAAAGCCTCCCTCATGTGGGTGCAAACTGTTTCGAATCAGGAAGGAGTTCCTAATTTGTTTGGGGTTCCCAACTATCTTACCTCACGAAGGTTAAATGCAAAGGTAAGTTTGAGGTTCTGAGTCTCTTCCTATTCAAACGTTGATAAGGTACTCAAATTGCGTTGAAAAGAACATTCGTTTTCCTTAGGTGTTTCAGTTACATCATTAGCAGATTACAAGGGAGAAAAATCTATGGAAGACAGAAAAGTCATTGTATTTATTGCCATGAGCCTGGATGGTTATATTGCCAAACTTAATGGGGATATCAGCTTTTTATCGTTAGTAGAACAGCCCGGTCAGGATTATGGCTATTCCGATTTTTATGAAACCATCGATACGGTGATAATGGGTCGGAAGACATATGATAAAGTAATCTCATTTGGCATCCCTTTTCCGCATGCAGATAAGAAAACATATGTAATAACGCGTTCCTTTGGTGAAACACTCGAAAATATTGTATTCTATAATGGGGATATTAATGCTCTTATTGCAAAACTAAAAATTGAAAATGGTAAAAATATATTTGTGGATGGAGGTGCTGAAATTGTTAATTTATTATTGCAAGAAAACCAGATAGATGAGCTTATTATTTCAATAATACCTATTTTATTAGGGGATGGGATTTCGTTATTCAAAGAAGCTCGGTCTGAAATGAAATTGAAAATGCGAAATACAAATCACTTCGATTCCGGTTTGGTCCAAATACATTATACTTGCGATATTTAGATTTTCTGATCAGAATAATTCTCAACTTAAAAAATGAAGAAGCTGTGTAAAAAGTCAGTTAATTGTCGCATTTCGACGCCGCTCAATGTGACAATTAATTGATTTTTAAAGGACAGGCAGAGCAAAGTCAAAGCTTAATTCCATTTTTTACACAGCCTCTTCTGAAAACTATAATTCTTTAATACGGATATTCCGGAATTTCACCAGTGAACCATGGCCTAAGAATCCAATATGCCCTTTATCTCGTAATAATCCCGGATGGTCTTTTCCGTCCAATGTTCCATTTTTACTAGCTTCCTTAATATCACCATCTACAATGGTTGTTCCATTCAGCACTATTTTTATCCGACTTCCTTTGATAGTCACCTCTTCGGAATTCCATTCACCTATTGGTTTCAGATAATCGCGCTTAGCAGGGATAACACCGTATACCGAGCCATGATATTGGTAAGGCTTTAAATCAGCGTAAACTGCCGCGGTATTGTCGAGAATTTGCAGTTCCATTCCTACATAAGCAGCATCTCCTTCAAGTGGTGCACGAATTCCTAAGCCATTATTGGCTCCCGGTGTTAGCTGAAACTCAAATCGAAATGTAAAATCGCTATATTCTTTTTCGGTAAATAAATTTCCACCACCTTCTCCATTGGAAGACTGTATAACAATATTTCCATCTTCGGCTTTATAATCGGTTTTATTTCCAATCCAGCCATCAAGGTTTTTACCATTAAAAAGTAAATTGAAACCTTCTTTCTTTTCTTCGGGGGACAAAACAGTTTCCTGACTTTTAATTTCCCGGATATAAATATCCTTAAAAGCAAGGTCGGTTCCATGGGCTTGAAGTTCAATGGTTCCAGTCGGGAATATAGGTTGTTTCCTGTCCCAGTAATTTTCAAGAACAACATTGTCTACCACCAGTTCTCCGTTGAGAAAAACTGTTACTTTTTCGCCAACCATTTTTATATGGAAGGTGTTCCAGTCTTCAATCGGATTATCCGCAACTTTCAAGGGTTTACTTGGATTCACCTGATTATTGTATAAACCCCCGGAACCAACCTGTGCACCAACTTCTACCCGGGTGGTGTCCCAAATCTGAACTTGCGGAGATCCCCGTAAATAGATGCCGCTATCTCCTTTTTTGCTTATCTTCCAGTTTACAATCATTTCAAAATCACCATAGTCTTTTTCAGAAAGTAAATTCGCTCCATCGCCATTAAAAAATATCATACCATCTTTAACCCGCCAATTTTCCTTCAATTTTTCGTTTGCTATGAGCTGAAGCTTTGCAATCTCTTTAGATGTTAGGGCCGCTAATTTAATTGGGTCTGTTATAAATCCTTTCCAACCGGAGAGATCAATACCATTAAACATCGAAACAAACCCCTGATCAGTTGGCATAGTCTCAATATACCGGTTAACGTTTTCCTTTATATAATCGCTTTCGGGGCCACGAATAAGGGTTAACGCTTTTTTAAGTATAGTTTTTGGAATATCACCATACAAACCTGTTTTATAATCGGTATCCGGTAAAGCAATTTGAACTGCAGCGTTAGCTGCATCGCTCTGTAAGGCGGGGTCATCTAAATATTTGCTAACATATACAAGGGTTAGGAAAGTTTTTAGATTATCCAAGGACCTGATGACTTGAAGTTTTTCCTGATCGTTTTGTGCCAGAGGCATTATTTTTTGAAACTTTAAAAGCTTTTGATCAGCGGGCATATTAGAGCGCCGAATTTGATTTACATACCCTGAAAATGCTTCATTCCGGTAATCTTGGTTGTCCGATTTGCAAATTTCAAAAAGAGCAGAGGCTGCTGTGTGGTCATTCCAATTAACCAATGCTTTAAAGCAGGTCTGTATTGTTTCTCCAGCAGAGGATTCGTATAATTCTGTAACAGCTTTTAGCGCTTTTTTCCCACCAATAGCTGGAAGAACAGGGATGATTTTTTCTTTACTGTTTGTTTGCTTGAGTGCAGAAAGAATTGGTAAAGTGGCAATATCCTTATCGGTTTCGTCATTTGCAGCTTTAACAATAGCATTTTGAATTTTCTGTATATGAATTGGGTCATTAGTTTGTAAAAGGAATGGAAGCAATGTTCCCAAATCGGTATAAGTCGAAATGCTTTGTAGCGCATTGATGGCAGCATTTTTTATCTGAGTGTCTTCATTGGAGGTGTATGCAAAAATTGTTTTAAAATAGCGGGAGCCCGATTTTGAGGCAATCAAATTAATGAGTGATGGTTTTCCAGCATTTGGGGCGCTTTCTAAAAATTTTGCCACTATATCCAGTTTGCTTTCATTCAACAATGTTTTCAAAGCTTTTTCAGTTTCTTCTGAATCGTTCCCTTTGCTAACATGGTTTAACAAATCAGTCAAAGCTTCTTGATCATTCAGTTTTACAAGGGCCCAGATTGCTGAATTACGAACTTGTGCAGAATTGTCAGCTAATTGGTTACGCACAAAAGGAGTTGCTGATTTATCAGCTCTTTCTCCCAGAAAATAAATAATATCTGCCTTAATATCTGCCGGAGCATTTTTAGCTTTTTTTGTCCACTTTTGGGTATAAACTGCATCGCCATGTCCTGTTAAAGTATGCAGAATTGCTGTTCTGTACTCTGCATTTTCTGAATTTATTTCTTTCAGGGCCATTTTCATTGCTTCCGGCTTGAAGTATTTGGCATAAACTGCAAATGCCGCTACTCTGTTAGGTAGGAGTTTGCTTTCTGTATTGGCTTTGAAAATTGCCTCACATGCCTGTTCGCAAAGAACGGTTTCTTTGTTTTCTCCTAGTCGGTTAGCATATTTGAGAAATGAAGCAGTTGCCTCGGTAGGTTCATATTTATAAAGGGCTTTTTGCATTGCATTATTCAGGACAAGATACGATTCGGGTGCTCCTATATTTGCCAGCGCTGCCAAAACGGTCCTTTGAAGTGAATGATCCTGATTACCTTCCAGTTTCATTAATATGGGCAAGGCAGCCTTCGATTTGAATTCCCCTAATGATTTGATAATCGTGATCTGATTCTCACCTGAAGATGAGGAAGCCACATCTAATAAAGCTTTTTCGGCAGAAGACGATTTAATGTTAATAAATAGTTGGGTGACCGGTTCACATAAGCGGGAGTCGGACAAATAAGATTTGAGGTTTTCGACACATTGGTCATTCCCTCCATAATTAAGCTGGTGAATAAGGTAAGCCTGAATTTCTTTATCAGAGAAATTGCCGATTGCTTTCAAAAAATCGGACTGCAGTAAAGCCCATTCCTTTTCGTGTCCTTTTTGACTGGTATACCGGGCCAGACTGGTTAAGGTAAACCTTACAGCCACATCGTTTCCCTGGCCTGCAGGTTTTAACATATGTATCATTTCAGAAAGGCCTTCATCTCCCAAACTAATTGTTTGGTTAAGTGCCTTGTTAAGATGCTCGTTGCTTTGAGCTGGCATTTGAGCCAGAATATCGGCAACCTTCGTTTTTAGTGTTCGGGTATCTTGCGCAGATATCTGAAAATTAAGAACGAAAAAGATAAGGAGTGATAATATTGAAATATTTTGTTTTTTCATCGGATAAGCATTTTGAATTGAGTACTAATTAAAAATTCCAGGGAGCACGCATTGGTTGATTGATCATTCGATTGGCAGCTTCATCGTTAATGAATTTTTGGCCTACAGGATCGTATTCCAGATTGCGTCCAAGCCGAAGTGCAGTAATTCCCATGTTTACAATGGTGGCCGATCGGTGACCGTTCATTTCGTTTAATGCAAATTTTTGACGGGTTCTTACCGATTCTGAAAACAGGCCAATTTGTGGCATTGGGTCTCTTAGGGTGGCGATTAACTTATTAATAGAAGGTATATCAGATTTTAATCCTTTAAAAATTTTGCCATGCGGTCCTTCAATAAAAGCAGCATCTTTATCCTTATTTTCACCATCCAGAATAATTTTACAACCATCATCATAAGTATATTCAATTCTTCTCCACGATCCAACTGCATCGTAATGCTGCTGAGGTGCATCAACTTCAACCCGGACAGGGCTGGTATGATCTTTTCCTAAAATGTATTGAACCGGGTCAAGGTAATGCTGGCCCATATCTCCAAGTCCACCGCCATCGTAATCCCAGTAGCCCCGAAATTTTGAATGCACGCGATCTTCATTATAAGGTTTGTACGGTGCAGGCCCCAGCCACATATTATAATCTAAATTAGAAGGAACAGGCATAGGAGTGAGGTCTGTTCTTCCACTCCAGAAAAACTTCCAGTCGTAACCAGTTATTCCGCTCACAGTTACTTTCAGAGGCCATCCAAGAGCTCCGCTGAGCAGTACTTTCTTCAAGGGTTTAACATCAGTTCCTAATCCATAGAAGGTATCTTTAAAGCGAAACCACGTATTTAGCCTAAACATCCGGCCATATTTATTCACTTCTTCCACCACACGTATCCCTTCGCCAATTGTTCGGGTCATGGGTTTCTCGCACCAAATGTCTTTTCCTGCTCTGGCAGCTTCTACAGCCATTAATCCATGCCAATGAGGAGGAGTTGCAATATGAACAACATCAATTTCAGGTTGCATCAGTAATTCACGGTAATCCCGGAAGATTTTTACATCTTTACCTGTTAGAGCCAAAGCTTCGTTTATGTGTAATTGGTCAACATCGCAAATTGCAACAACTCGTGTTCCTTCATAAGGGATATGACTTCTTCCCATGCCACCAACGCCTATGATAGCTTTGGTGAGCTGATCGCTTGGAGCTGTAAATCCTTTCCCGCCTAGAACATGGCGTGGAATAATCATTATTCCGGCCATGGTTCCGAGAGATGCTTTCAGGAAATGTCGCCGGTTAGGTTTATTATTATTCATAGTTTAGATATTTAAGCAGTTATGTTTTTATTGGAGCAGCTAAATTAAATAATACAATTATAATTTGGGTAAGATTTTGTCAAATATATTCATTCATTTAAGAAACTAATATAAATTAAATTATAATGAAATGTAATTCAGATGTTTGGTAACATTCAGTATTGGAATTTTATTTTTAGGCTTAATTTATCTCAACTTTGTTAGTTGAATAATAATCGAAGATCACAAAAAAAATTATTATCCCTCTTCGATTTGGCAGGTGTGAAAAGATATATTATTTAGTTTAATGATAAGGTAAGAATATTTGAGGGGCATATCAATAAAATAATGATAATTTCAGAATTAGTAAAATTTAATTTTTTTATAAGTTAGATGTTTATGGTTCAAATTAATTACGTATTGTAAGAAAAATTGAAATAAAAGTGCGTAAATGAAATAAAAAATATATTTTTACAGACTAATTAAAAATAAAGTATAATTGTCCAAACATTTATTTTAAATTATGGTTTACTTATTTTAAATGGTCTTGAAAATTGATATTTAAGCGTTAATTTTTACAATGAGATAGAAATTTAGTTTATAAATTAGATAATAAATTATTATATGTGTGGAATAGTTGGTGTTTTTGATTTAAAAGTAAGCTCAGAAGAGTTACGGCCAAAAGTATTAGAGATGTCTAAGAAAATTCGCCACCGTGGTCCGGATTGGTCCGGAATTTACTGTGGAAGTAAAGCGATTTTGGCGCATGAAAGACTTTCGATTGTTGATCCTCAATCTGGAAAGCAACCTCTGTATAGCAAAGATGGTAAACTAATATTAGCAGTGAATGGCGAAATATATAACCATCAGAGTATTCGTAATCAAATGAAAGGTTCCTATGAATTTTTGACCCATTCCGATTGTGAAGTTATTTTGGCGCTTTACCGTCAAAAAGGTGCGGATTTTCTGGAAGACCTGAATGGAATTTTTGCATTTGCGCTTTACGACAGTGAAAATGATTGTTATTTGATTGCTCGTGACCATATTGGAATTATTCCGTTATATGTTGGTTGGGATAAATTTGGTAACTTTTATGTTGCTTCTGAGTTGAAATCGCTGGAATGCTTATGTAATAAGATTCAGGAGTTTTTGCCAGGTCATTATTTATATAGTAAAGACGGTGGCCAGATGAAGAAATGGTACAACCGCGAATGGACTGATTTTGATGCAGTAAAGGACAATCCTGCCAGTATTGAGGAGTTGCGTGAAGCATTGGAAGCTTCTGTTCACCGTCAATTGATGTCGGATGTGCCTTATGGGGTTTTATTATCGGGAGGTTTAGATTCATCTGTAATTTCGGCAATTGCAAAAAAGTATGCTGCAGTTAGGGTTGAGTCAGATAATAACGAACAGGCCTGGTGGCCACAGCTGCATTCTTTTGCAGTTGGGTTGGAAGGTTCTCCGGATTTAGCAGCTGCACGGAAAGTTGCCGATCATATTGGAACTGTTCATCACGAAATTCATTTTACCATTCAGGAAGGATTGGATGCTATTAAAGATGTGATCTATCACCTCGAAACATACGATGTTACCACCGTACGTGCATCTACTCCTATGTATCTGATGGCAAGGGTTATAAAATCGATGGGTGTTAAAATGGTATTATCGGGCGAAGGTGCAGATGAAATATTCGGTGGATATTTATATTTCCATAAAGCTCCCAATGCAAAAGCTTTTCACGAAGAAACAGTTCGTAAACTTAGCAAATTGCATTTATACGATTGCCTCAGGGCAAATAAATCACTCGCAGCATGGGGCGTCGAGGGCCGTGTTCCCTTCCTCGATAAAGAATTTATGGATGTTGCCATGCGTTTTAATCCCGATGAGAAGATGGCAAAAAACGGTCGTATGGAAAAATGGGTCGTTCGCAAAGCATTCGAAGATTATTTACCAGAGAGTGTAGTTTGGAGACAAAAAGAACAATTTTCGGATGGGGTAGGTTATAGCTGGATCGATACCTTAAAAGCCACGGCTGCTCAAAAAGTTAGCGATGAACAAATAGCAAATGCCAAATACCGTTTCCCAATCAATCCACCCATGTCGAAAGAGGAATATTTATACAGAAGCATTTTTTCAGATCATTTTCCATCCGATTCAGCAGCTTCTTGTGTTCCATCGGTACCTTCAGTTGCTTGCAGTACACCTGAAGCCCTAGCCTGGGACGAGTCTTTTAAAAACATGAACGATCCTTCTGGCCGATCGATTAAGAGTGTTCACGTTCAGGGATATAAATAGTGTTAATTTTAATTTAATTTTTTTTTAGGGTTTAGTTCAAAAAGGTTGAATCGGTTTTCCAATTCAACCTTTTTTATTTTGTAGTTTTTAGTATTTTTATTTTTTAAACTACACTATAAAAAACTACACATGAAACTTAGACAGCACTTATTATTACTATGTTTATTTTGCTTAATTTCTCCGGCAGTTTGGTCGCAGAAGTATGATTCTTCCTGGGAGTCAATTGATAAAAGACCAATTCCTGCATGGTTTTCGGATGCCAAGTTTGGAATATTTATCCATTGGGGGGTGTATTCAGTCCCAGCCTGGGCACCTGCTGACGCACCAATCGGGGTTTATGCCAAATATGCTGAATGGTATTGGAATAAACTTCTAGTTAATTCGGGAGAAGAACATAAATATTTTAAAGCCTTTCACGATAGTATTTATGGTTCAAAGTTTCAATACCAGGACTTTGCATCTCAATTTAAAGCAGAATTATTTGAACCTGAAAAATGGGCAGATGTATTTACCCGTGCAGGTGCAAAATATGTGGTATTAACTTCGAAGCATCATGAGGGATTTTGCTTATGGCCAAGTGAGCAAAGCTGGAACTGGAATTCAGTTGATATTGGAGCTCATCGCGATTTAGCAGGTGATTTATCCAAAGCTGTCAAAGCAAAAGGATTACACATGGGATTTTATTATTCCCTTTACGAATGGTTTAATCCGCTTTACAAATCGAATCTGGAGAAATATGTAGATGATCATATGATTCCTCAAATGAAAGATCTGGTAAATCGTTATCAACCGGATGTTTTATGGACAGATGGGGAGTGGGATCACCCAAGTGAAAAATGGAAGAGTACACAATTTTTATCATGGTTGTATAATGACTCACCCGTTAAAAACAGCATTGTTGTAAACGACAGGTGGGGAAAAGAGACCCGTGCAAAGCATGGAGGGTATTATACAACAGAATATGATCTGGTTCATGATAAAAAAGGAATAGATAAAGCTGTAACTCATTCATGGGAAGAATGCCGGGGTATTGGTACTTCTTTTGGTTATAACCGAATTGAAGATTTGGATAATTATATGTCGTCGAAGGCATTAATTGACTTATTAGTTGAAAAAGTATCCAGCGGTGGAAATTTATTATTAGACATTGGACCAACTGCCGATGGCTTAATACCGGTGATTATGCAAGAACGCTTATTAGATATGGGTGATTGGTTAAGGGTGAATGGCGAGGCTATTTATGGAACTCAGGTTTGGAGGAAAAGCCCAGATAAATCAATTCCTGGTGTTTTTTTTACTTTAAAGGGAAACGATTTATTTGTAATCTGCACCAAATGGCCACAGGGACCAATTGTAATACCGGGCATAGAATCGGTTCAAACAGTTTCTTTAATGGGCTCTCCAATAAAAGTAAAGGCAAGTGCAAATGGAAGCTTAACTATACATCCACCAGCGATAAATCCTGCTAATATGCCATGTCAGCATGCGTGGGTATTTAAAGTTTCAAATATCGGGATTTAGCCGGGAGTGAATTTATTTTTGGTAGAATCAATTCGTACACGGTATAATTTTTTTTAAGGTTATCACTTGTTTTTACAGGCGATAACCTTATTTTATTTTTTGGAACGACTTAATAATTGTAATATCAGGAAAATGATGCAGGCTATATGGATCTTTTAGGATTACCCCGATTACTGTTTTCCAGGCATTACCATGAAAGCGGATAGAATGAGGAGGAATTCGGGAGGGATGGATATGTATCATAAACTCAGTGTCCTCGCTTCCTCTAATTATCCAGTTTGATTGATCACTCAATGGAACAAGTTTATAAGCTTCTTCTTTCAACCAGGTATTCAATTCTTTTCTGGAAAATACACCGTGATTATCTAAAAAATAAGCTACTTGATTAACAATCTCATGCAGGCTTAAATTTCCTGTGTAAATGTCTAAATAGTTTGAGTTTATTTCCCTTAATTACTCGATTATAAGATTCATGTAAGAAGACTCTGGTTCTTCACTCATTGTTTGGTTAATTTCCTGAATAACAAAATTCATATGATATTTCCATGGATTGAATATTATTTTGTCCTCGGGGAATGACATTTTTTTAATGTTTTCACTAAAATATTCACTAAATTAAACTAGTTTTTCAAGCCACTGAAATTTAATCCAAACGATTATGAAAAATATAATATTTGTAGTGTTATTATTTTTGGCATTCTCGTGCGGTAAAAAAATAGATTTACAGCACGAGAAAATCTCATTACTAAAAATTGATTCCTTATTTTCAGCTCTATCCGAATCAAAAGGGATGAAAGATGCATATAGCATGTATTTAGACGAAAAAGGAGTCATGCTTCGCCCCAATTCGATGCCAATTATTGGTCAAGACCGTATTTTTAAATACCACAACGAAATGAAATCGACTTCCGCTACATTAACCTGGAAACCTACGTTTGTGGAAGTTTCGGAAAAAGGGGAATTAGGATATACTTATGGACTTTTTAAACTAAAAACTCCGGATACTCTTGTTTTCGGAACCTATGTAACCATTTGGAAAAAAAACTCAAAAGGACAGTGGAAAGTAGTAATGGATTCCGGAAACTCAGGAATTGGAAAATAATTTATTTCCCGAGATATTTTAAAAACTCACTTTTTATGCTTTCATCGTTAAAACTTCCATTGTAGAAAGATGTAACCGTACTACTCTGAATATCCTGGATACCTCTGGATGCAACACATAAGTGATCGGCCTCGATGACGACAGCAACATGATTGGTCTTTAGAGAATTCACTAGCTCTTTTCCGATTTGAACTGTCAACCGCTCCTGAACTTGCGGTCTACGCGAATAATACTGAGCAATTCGATTAAGTTTAGATAGTCCAATAACATAATTTTCGGGAATGTAAGCAATATGAGCTTTCCCAATTATCGGCACTAAATGATGCTCACAATAAGAATAAATAGTGATATTTTTTTCAACTAACATCTGATTATATTTAAACTTGTTGGAAAATAGCTTCATTTCTGGCTTATTGGCAGGATTTAGTCCCTTAAATATTTCTTTTACATACATTTTAGCAACCCTGTTCGGGGTATCACAAAGACTTTCATCTGTAAGATCCATTCCCAGAATGTGAAGAATTTCCTTGAAATGTTTTGAAATTGAAGTAATCTTTTCACTTTCACTTAATTCAAATGCATCGGAACGCATGGGGGTATCTGATGTATTGGTGAAATGATCCGAATCATCATCGCTGTTCTCAATCCATAAATCTTGATGACCTAATGAATTATTCATTTCCAGTTTTTTATCCAGCGAATTGTATTGAAGTTCATTAGGTTTTTTGATCGCTTCTAAAAGAAATCGGCTATTCATGTTTTTCATTTGCGTCTATTTTTATAGATATAAACGCACTGATAAATTAAATGTTTATAGTTTACGTTATAAAATTAAACAAAAACACAACTAATGAAATCAGGAATTGATTTTATTCAATAATACCAAGCATTCTAAGTGGTGAGTCTGAGGAAAAAAATCGTAAGGGGAAGTAGAACTAATTTTATATCCACTTGAAGTTATGATACCCAAATCGCGTTTTAATGCCCCTGCGTTAGATGAGAGGTAGCTTTTCAATTTTTTTAAAGGATGTTTATTTAGATGTTATTTCATTTAAGTGTTTGTAAGTTTTATATATTATAAATATTTTCTTTTTTTAATTCAAACTTAATTTATACAAATGCCAATCAGACGAACACAGGTGTATGTTGTTTAATACAGGAACATTTAAAGCTACACTTTATGGAAAACACCAATGGCAATTTTGTTTATCCTGAACAACAAATCCGGGAACAAGCGAATGTAAAAGAATACGAAAATCTTTATCGCCAATCAATTAAAAACCCTGAAGAATTTTGGGCTATTCAAGCCGATAAGTTGGAATGGAATAAAAAATGGGATAAAGTGCTGGATAAATCAAATGCGCCATTTTATAAGTGGTTCGTGGGAGCCAAAACAAATATAATTACCAATGCCATTGATAGACATTTAAAAACACCAAACAGAAATAAACTGGCTATTATGTGGGAAGGGGAACCCGGCGATGTACGCACCTTTTCGTATCATGCCTTAAACAGGGAGGTAAGTCAGTTTGCCAATATTCTGAAAAGTATGGGAATAAAAAGGGGGGATATTGTTACAATATATATGCCTCAAATCCCTGAATTGGTTTTTGCCATGCTTGCCTGTGCAAAAATTGGCGCAGCGCACAGTGTGGTTTATGGTGGTTTTAGTTACGAAGCACTATCTGAACGGATAAATGACGCCGAAAGCAAAGTAGTAGTTACTGCCGATGGTGGTTATCGCAGAGGAAAACCTACCAAATTAAAAGAAATTGTAAATCAGGCATTGGAGAATTGTCCTACCGTTCAGGCATGCGTTACCATTAAGCGTACCGGCGAGGATGTTTACATGGAAAACGATCGCGATTATTGGTACCACGATTTAAAGTCCTTACCAATTGCGGGTTCTTCCTGCGAAACAGAAGTTATGGATGCTGAAGACATGTTGTTTCTATTATATACTTCAGGTTCTACCGGAAAACCAAAAGGATTGGTTCATACCCATGGAGGATACAGTGTTTTTACATCTACTACACACCAAATGGTTTTTGACATTAAGCCCGAAGATCGGTTTTGGTGTGCTGCTGATCCCGGATGGATTACCGGCCATAGCTATATTGTATATGGTCCTTTAATTAATGGTTCCACCATATTACTTTACGAAGGAGCTCCTAATCATCCATATCCAGATAGGTGGTGGAGGATGGTTCAGCGATATGGAATCAATATTCTCTATACCTCGCCTACTGCAATTAGGGGTTTAATGCGGTATGGCGATTCCTGGCCTGCCCGTCACGATATAAGTAGCTTGAGATTACTTGGTTCTGTTGGTGAACCGATTAATCCTGAAGCCTGGAATTGGTACCACAGGGTAGTAGGACAGGGGCGGTGTCCTATAATGGATACCTGGTGGCAAACTGAAACCGGAGGTTTTATGATTACTCCCTTGCCAATATCTCCTTTAAAACCCGGAAGTGCCACCAAACCTTTTTTTGGTATTGAAACATCAGTTGTTGACGAAAATATGAATGAAGCAAAACCAGGTGAAGAAGGAGCCTTGGTAATAAAAACCCCATGGCCGGGAATGGCGAGAACAATTTATAAAGATTCGGAGCGCTATTATGCTACCTATTGGGAGAAATATAAGACGAAAGGCTGGTATCATCCGGGAGATTCTGCCAGAGTTGATGAGGACGGTTATTATTGGATTATTGGTAGGAGCGACGATGTAATTAAGGTGAGTGGTTACAGATTGGGAACTGCTGAAGTCGAAAGCGCTTTGGTAAGTCACAACGCTGTGGTCGAAGCAGCCGCTATACCAATACCTCATGAGTTAAAGGGTAATGCCATATATGTGTATGTTATATTAAGGCCGGGAAGTACTGGATCTCATGATTTGGAACGAGAATTAAAAGACCATGTTAGTTCGCATCTTGGCCCAATTGCTCGTCCCGAAAAAGTGATTTTTATGGACAGCTTACCAAAAACCAGAAGCGGGAAAATAATGCGAAGGGTTTTAAAAGCAAGGGCTTTAGGACAGGAAGTAGGAGATTTAAGTACTTTGGAAGAATAGTTTCACCCTCAGTTCCGCTTTTTACCAATTCATCGGCGAATTTTTACCATTCGCCGATATTTCTTTTCATGGACAAGTTGGTCAGCTTAATTTAGCGTCATAATAATTCTTTTATGATACCAAATTATACCATTTACTCTGATAAAGTTTTTCTTACTGCGAATTACTATATCGAATACCTTGGATTTAATTTATTGTACAAATATTACGATGAAGAAAGCCCATATGTATGGATAGAGCTAAATAATCAGTATTTGTTAATTTGGCCCTGGAGTAAAAAACTAGGAATACCAAAGCCGGTTGAGTTTCAAATACCTAATATTCATGAATATTTTGACTCGCTGGTAGAAAAGGTGAAAATTGAGAAATTTGTTCATTTGAATAATAATGGTTTGAAATGTTTTTCAATTCTGGATTGCGAAGAAAACCTTGTCCTTTTTACCGAATCTCCTTATAAGGAAGAAAATTCAAGCGAACATAAAAGCCTGGCCGATATTAGTTTTGCAAGTTTATTATAAATTTGCCTTATTGGAACGTTATTTTGAATAGTTCAAAATTATATATTAGCAGCTTGAATTAATGCTAATATTATGGAACATTATTTGGATAGCACATACGATTTAGACGACCCTTCCTTAGTTTCGATTATAGATGAAATTCCTCTTTGGGCAGCTCCTTTTGGCTTGCAATTACTCGAAAGTATTCAAATGAAGCACTCAATGCGTGTACTCGATATTGGATTTGGCTTAGGCTTCCCTATCTTGGAATTAGCAATGCGTCTTGGTACTTCTTCTCAAATTTATGGACTCGATCCCTGGCGCGCAGGAATTAAAAGGGCTCAGGAAAAAGTACTCAAGATGAACCTTTCGAATGTTCATTTATTGGAAGGAGTAGCTGAAAATCTACCAGTTGATTCCCATGTATTCGATTTAATTGTGTCGAACAATGGAATAAACAACGTACAGGATATCAAAGAAACATTTAAAGAATGTTATCGGGTATTGAAGCCTGATGGACAGCTAGTTTTTACTATGAATCTGGATGAAACTTTCTTCGAATTTTACGACTTGTTTCGAAGAGTACTGATTGAAAACGGAATGAAAACCGAAGTTGAAAAGCTTCAGGCCCATATATATGAAAAGCGAAAACCGTTGGCTGAAATAAAAGAATTACTTCTGAAGGCAGGTTTCGATATTGTTGAAATTAAAAATGGAAATTTCAATTACCAGTTTGTTGATGGAACTGCCATGCTCAATCATTTCTTTATAAAGTTTGCATTCCTGGAATCGTGGAAGCAGATTACCGGTTTGCATACAAATAAAATCTTTACCCACCTTGAAAAGGAAATTAATACCCTATCAGCGAATGAAGGGAAATTTAATATGTCAGTTCCTTTTGTAACAATAAATTGCAGGAAAAATAATTCCCCAATGTAACCGTTTAAGCTATTATTTCGTTTGGAGTATTATAATACTTGTTATTAAACGAATTAATGCAGAAAGAAAAATATCTCTTGGAAATCAGCATAACTTTTTGTCTAACAAGTTGTATGGTTTTCAGTTATGCGTAATTTTCCTGCATAGAATTGTAATAAGTGATTGATTTTTTGTTACAAGGCTTAGATTGGCAGTACTATTAAATTTATTTTGTAAATTTAGATATTGCCAGTTTAGTTGAATCATGTAAAAGATACTTATGCAGTTAAACGGTTTTAGATTTTTGGGTATTCGTTTTTTTCGTTCAGGTTATAAGAATATTTTCTTATTGACAGTGTTGGTTATGATCGTAGGTCTAATTATCGACCTTTATTCAACTCCAACCACCCGAAAAGCTTTGACGATAGATATTATAACTATACTGCTGTGGGGCATTTCAATTATTATTTTCTATGCTAAAAGTAGCAGGTATAAACTCTCTTTCGCCATAGCACTTTATGCTTTATTCTTAAATATTCTTTTAACTTTTTCTGTAAGTTATGAAGAAGAAAAGATTCTAACTGTGTTTTTTCGAAATACAGTATTCATATCATTCATTGTTACATTAAGTGCTTATTTGATTAATAAATATCATGCGTTTATCTTCACGGCGATTTATATTATTTTTTTGTATGGTTTTTTATTGAAGTTCAACGATCCGGTTCTGATTAGTAATACAAATACGCTGGTTTTTGCAATGCTTTCTTATTCAGGTATAATTTTTTATTTCGTGGGTATTCAGGAAAAAACATTTAAAGCATTAGAAAAGATTAACAAACAGGTGAATATCCAGAATGAGGAACTAGTTCATCAAAGTGAGGAGATTACTGCTCAGCGTGATATATTGGAATCGCAGAAAGTATTAATTGAAAACCATAATACCGAAATAATTTCCGGAATTCGATTTGCAAAAAGTATTCAGGAGTCAGTCCTTCCTAACGAAACCCATTTAAGTAAGTATTTTAAACAATATTTTATAATTAATAAGCCAAAAGCATTGATCTCCGGCGATTTTTTCTGGATGAAAGAATGGAAAGGAAAATTATATATTGCTGTTGTCGATTGCACCGGACATGGTGTCCCTGGCTCGCTTGTTAGCATGCTTGCCAATATGTATTTAGGGAGGTCATTTATTGAAATCGAAAATCCTAATCCTGCTAAAATAATCAATTACATTAGTAATGCAATTGCTAGAGAAGTAAGTGTAATTGAAACATTTCATTCACGTATAGGGATGGATATGGCCCTGGTGGCTATAGATTTTCAAAATATGGTTTTAGAATATTCGGGAGCTTTTAGCCCGCTTTATATAATCCGTCGCGATAATCTCATCCAATTGGAGGCAACAAAATCTATGATT